>BNJU01000926.1_pt1 | contig 214559 bp, 227 predicted proteins | sample 8539281 | NCBI WGS metagenome assembly BNJU01 (sample SAMD00202456, study PRJDB9452) | human saliva metagenome | isolation source: human saliva | place: Japan
AAAAAAATCCGTCCATGACAAGAATACATGTCAAGGACGGATACGGTTCCGCGGTGCCACCTTGGTTCAGGAGAAACTCCCTGCTCTCGACGGAATACTAACATATTCCCGGCAACTGACGTATGCCTTACGTCGCAAAATACTCGGCTACTGCCTTTCCTTGCGCCCTCTGCGGCCCATTTGACGGTCTGCGTTCTGCCGGCTTTCACCGTTCCGGCTCGCTGTAAGTGCACGATAACGTCGTTACTCCCGCTTCTTCGGTTTTATGGACGGTATATAATTATGTCATTCATCATATCGTCCCTTATATCTTTATGTCAATACCCTATTTTCTCATCAATCTAAAAAGGTCTGTTCACAAACCTTATATTTTTCCTTTGTCTCATTTTTACTGCAAGAAAGTATTCAATGTGTTAAAAATACATAACCCTCCTCTTCCTTTTGCTGTTTACGGGCTGTTATGTGGTATAATAAAACTCGTAAGTGCAAAATATTTTTCTACCCGCTCGAAAGGGGATTTATTCATGAAAAAATCTATAAAATCATATATTCTTGCCGGTATTCTGGCAGTGTCTCTCAGTCCCGCCTCTTCAACCTTGCAAACAGCCGAAGCTATAGACTGGACAAGTTTCGCCGGTGCGGGCATACAATACTTCGCCCTCGAAAAAGAATTAAAGCATCTCGATAACGGTGGCCGCAACGAATTTTTTGAACAAATGAAGAAAAAATACGGTGTCAACAACGATCCTCGTGCCAACGCCATGTTGGACCGTATTATGACGCGTTTATCCGCTTCCATTGCAAAAACGGATCCGTCTATTACGAAAAAACCGTACAATTACTTTGTTAATGACGACAAAAGCTTTAACGCCTTTTGTACTATCGGCCATAACCTAAGCGTTAATATAGGGGCCTTTGAACCTTTAAATTACAATGAAAACGAACTGGCCTTTGTTTTGGCTCATGAAATGGGACACGGCCAAAAAGGACACCCGATCCAAGGCATTCGTAAACAAATGCCTTTAGTCCTTGCCGGTGCGGCTATCGGCGGTGATACATCTACTCAGCTCATTACAGGTATCTTATCTCAAGTCGGCACGGCTAAATTAATTACGAAACCGATGGAAAAAGAAGCCGATGCTTTGGCATTCACATACGCCGTTAATGCAGGATACAACATCGGAGCCGGTGCTGCCGTATGGCAGCGAATTCTGGACAAGAACCCCGGCCAGTCTTCGGGCGGTATTAACGAACTCTTTAATGACCATCCGTCCACTATTTCCCGCCGTAACGTGTATAATGAAGATATTACAAAGTGGAGTGGCGGTGTCGTTAAGGTCAATGCCGATACAGGAATGATTTCTCTCCACGGAAAAGACTGGTACCAGCCGGAAACCATCGCCTCTATGAGCGGTAAAGAACGAGCCTACCTCATTGCCGGCAATTTGTCGGCCGTCTATCACGACGGTAAAGCCGACTGCCACCGACGTTCACCGCGGCAGCGACAATCTCTTGTACGTGGGGGCACAACCGATTATGGATCTTTCGGCTGCGCAAAATCCGACAGACTTGACGAACCGCTTACAACAACTCATTTAATGACCATACAAAGGGGAGTAGGGAGACGATGAACCAAGAAATGAAATTGGCTGTCCTCATTGACGCCGAAAACATTTCCAACAAGTATATCGATGTCATCTTGTCTGAAGCCAACAACTTGGGAAATATTGTTTATAAACGCATTTACGGTAACTGGACAACGCCTCAAATGGCTTCTTGGAAAAATATTATTCTCGATAATGCTATCCAACCGATTCAACAATACAGCAACACTATTCGCAAAAACTCATCCGACTCGGCACTCATTATCGACACAATGGATCTTCTTTACCAAAGCGATTTGGATGCCTATTGTATCGTTTCGTCAGACAGCGATTTCACCCGGTTGGCTTCTCGTTTGAGAGAGTCCCAAAAGTATGTTTTAGGCATGGGTGAAAGCAAAACGCCTCGCTCGTTTATTTCGGCTTGCAACAAGTTTCTCTACTTGGATGTCCTCTTTGAAGAAGCCGGCGAAGAACCGACCGAACCTGAAACTTCGGTACCGCACGACCGTGAAAAGACCTCCCATCCTTCCGAATATCGTCATAACGGGCAAGACGCATTCGATAATACGTTAGGCAAAGATTTATCGACTATTAAATTGGCTCTTATCAAACTGACAGAAGAAAACTCGGATGAAGACGGTTGGATTTTCTCAGGCACCTTAGGAAATTTATTGAATAAACAATTCTCCGACTTTGATGTAAGAAACTTCGGCTTTAAAAAATTTGTTCCCTTTATCGAATCTCTCGACCTCTTCGACGTGTATACGACGACGGACGACAAAAATACGGCCATTAAGCACAACTATTTCCGCGTAAAAGCCGATAAGAAAGATCACCGCCACCGCAGCTTCACTAAAAAGTTAAAATAGTACGCATTATAAAACCCGCTTGTCCCCATAAGGACAAGCGGGTTTAGTCATGTAGATATCCTATTTCGCCAATTCTTCAATGCGGTTAATTACGCGTTGTGCATGTTCGTGAGCTACCGACTCCATAGTCTTGCACGCTTCCGCATCATCACGGTTCACATAGCTAAGGCCGCCATAATAATCTTATTGTTAAACGAACCGTGCTGTAAATCCGTGTGTCCCGAAATAACCAATACGTTTTTCATATATGTTCCTTTCTAAATCGGCTACGGCAAAATCATATCGCCGATCCGTATACTCTTTTACAAAGTTTTAACCCTTACCGTCTTGAAAAGCCGGATACAAGGTCATGCCGCCGTCTACAAAAAGGGTGATTCCTGTTACGTATGACGCTTCATCGGAAGCAAGCCAAGCCACACAAGCTGCTACTTCTTCAGGCTTACCGATACGCTTCATAGGAACCATACTCATCGTTTCTTCATACTGAACGGGGTCGGAGAATTTTTTCGCATTAATAGGCGTATTAATAGCTCCGGGACCGACGGCATTCACCCGAATTCCGTACTTGGCATACTCCATGGCCACAGTTTGCGTAAAGAGTTTAATACCGCCTTTGGACGCACAGTAATGTGCAAAGGTCGGCCAAGGAATCTGCTCATGAACTGATGACATATTTACAATACTTCCCTTTACATCATGCTCCATAAATATGTCAAAGCCGCACGTGTACCGAGAAATACACCTGTTAAATTAACGTTAATAACTCGTTCCCAATCGCTTAAGGGCATTTCATGAGTCGCCACCTTGTTTTCCATGCCCGCATTGTTAATCCATACGTCAATACCTCCGTAGTTTTCTACAGCCGCATCGACCAGAGACTGCACGCCTTCTTCCGTACCGACATGAGCCTTGACAGCAACCGCCTCTCCGCCGGCACATCGAACCGTTTCTGCAGCCAACTCTGCACCGGCTGCATCGGAATTATAGTTAATGACAACCTTCATGCCTTCTTGCCCGAAACGCTTGGCGATAGCCGTTCCGATTCCCTTGGATCCGCCTGTAATGACGGCTACTTTTCCTTTTAATTCACTGTACATATAGAAATCCTTTCGTCCCCTAATTCTCAATAAATAAGATTATACTACTGCCGCCAATAACACAAAGTAACACGCTTGCAGTAAAAGTCTGTTCGCGTCGTGTCCTTATGCCTTTTAAAATAAGAATCCACCGGACGTGCCTTCTGCTTTCTGAAGAATCAACGGCTGTATTTCTGCTCTTAAAGCAGTAACCAAAGCTATTATAATTTCCCTTAAGGTTCGCTACTCCATAAATGTACTTCCTTACTTTCATTTCACGACTGTTTCAGTATACTATAGTCATATATATTATCAAGATTTTATTTAACAATAATTTTATTTCCCCTCAAAAACCGCAATTTATTTTACACATGCAAAAAGGGACTCGTAAGAGCCCCTTTTTGCATGTTGCATAAAATCAGAAGGATATTACTTATATAGTGTTGCCGAAATAAACCAGCGTTGTTTCATATAATATGCCACATGGTCTTCCATCATATTGGCAAGAAGGAAGTTATCTTCCTTTTCAGCGCCTTCTCGAATTTTTAAAGCCGCCTTTGTCATCACTTCCAGGTCTTTCAACACAATGTCCAAGGCTTCCGCCACAGGGATATTCCTTAGCCGGGACTTCCTTAATTGTAGCCGCCTTCATATACTCTTCCGTAGATACGGAAGGCATTTGCCCTTGCATCTTAACCAGTTCCGCTACGGCATCATAATACTCGAAATAGGTATTATAGATACTTTCCAAGTATTCATGAACATTTTTAAAGCTCGATCCTACTACATTAAAATGAAGGTTATGTGTCTTAATGTTGAGAACGGCAAGATTCGCAATATATTGATTTACAGTCTTTAAGTTTTTCATGTAAAACTCCCCCTATCTGTTATTTGATTTTCTTTATTTTAACTTTATTGATTTTTATTTTCAACTAACAAAAAGGTTAGACCCATGATATACTATAAAGAACTATAAGGTTTTATGAAAGGACGGTGAATCTCTTATGGTCGAATTCAACAGTAAATTCCAAGATATACAAGATATTCTCAGGCTAAAATGGATTCCCGAAATACTGGCATCTATTGATTCCGGCAAAAACTCATTTTCCGTTATTTTGATAAACATTCCTTATATTAGCGAAACAGAATTGAATAGAAAGATTAAAGCACTTCTTACCCGACATTTAATTCAAAAAAATGAAAAAGGTCTTTATGAATTACTCCCCTTGGGCAAAAGTATTTTATATACGTTAAACCACATACAAAGAGTCTATCAGAAATACGGAGACTGAAAAAAAGCCTTGCTTTACATTCCTGTAAAGCAAGGCTTTTTACACTCCCTTAGCTTCTATGGTTCCCTTAGATATTTCAAATAAGTGAACGCTGTCCGTTTCTCCTGCCAACTCTTTTTGAACTTCAACGGCCAGACGCCGAGTTTCTTCAGAACAAGTAAACAAAAACACTTGCTCCGTTTTTCCCAGGTCGGCCAGAAATCTCAAGGCTTCTTTTTGCCGAACTTCATCAAATCGAACAAGGATATCATCCAAGATAAGAGGCATAGATTCTATCTGTTCGGCGAAAGCCATGGCCAGGGCCACACGAACGGCCAGATAAATCTGATCCCCCAATCCGCTACTCCACTCTTTTTCGGACGTACGTCTTTGCATACCGTCGACGGCAAAGAGACGCCGTCCGTCCGATGCAGACTGCAAAGTATACCGTCCGCCTGTCATAAAATACAAATACTCACCTGCTTTTTTGATAACTGCCGGTTGTCGTACACGTTCATAGTATGACTGAGCTTCACGCAACATATGCTGAGCATATAACTCTGTAAGCCATTCATCCATCAGTTTATCGAGCTCGGCGCAGGTAGATTGCTTTTCCTGTAACAATTCTGAGTATACTTTGTTCTTAGCCATGGCACTCAAACGCTCTACGACGGTTCCTCTTTTTTCTGCTATAGCCGCCAGTTTTTTGTCACATTCGGCCAAGCGACTTTCATAATGAGCCTTCTCGTCTTCCCAGGTCTTCAAGTCGTGAATGCTCAATTCTCGCTGCAATTCTGCATAAGTCTTCGCATCTTTAGCAATTAATCTTATATGAGATTCAGATTGTTCATAAACCTCTTTATACTGACAAAACCGTTCAAATTGTAAGGCCTTAGTACGAAACTCGCCCACACTACGGCATTCCGTCTGCTTCAACAATTCTTGTAATCGAGCTTCCCGCAGTCGTTTTTCCGCTTCCAATTCAGCAATACGGGCGTCCCCTTCGCGGCGTAGTCGCTCTTGTTCTTTAGCTACTTCAAGGTGAACTTGCACTGCTTTCCACTGTTTATATACTGCTTCCACTGCATCGGGCGTAACCTCTTTTTTTACGGACAGTTCCCTGAAGATCTGCTCGCCCCTATCAATCATACGACTTACACGCTGTTCCAGCTCGCTCCGTTCGCTCTCCCATTTAAGATTCGCTTCATATAAACGATGCCATGTTTCCCATAGATTATGAGCTTCATTAAATCGGTTTAACGGCAAGCGTGTAAATCCCGAATGACTCTGCCATGTGCGCCATGTCGATAAAGCTTCCTCCAACTGTTCCCGACGAGTGTTTTCCTTCTTTTTGCCATTTATCATACAGAGCCAAATACATGTCCTGCTGTTCCCGTTCCCATGACTCACGGGTCGAGCGCGTCTGCCAATCCGTATATTCACGGCGTAAACCGTCCAAAACGCCGGTCCACTCTTCAACACTTGCTGTTGAATCGAGATGGGGCGCATATTCTTCTGCAAAGGATTGCAGTCGACTCTGTGCCGCTTCCAAGTGAGCTTCCAACTCGCCAATTCTTTGAGGCCGATAGGATACGGCTTTATGACGTTTATGCCAAAGCACCGCACTGATACAGAAAAAAACAAGAGCCACTACATATAAATAGGACAAGTCTTCCGCGACGGCACCGCTCACCGCTGCAACAGTAACCGCCAGAGTGACAATCACGGAACCGGTCAATGCGCTGACGGACGGAGCCGGAGTCGCCTTAATCCATTCAAGCATTTCCGCAAGTCGGCGTTTCTCCGCTAAGGCATCTCGTGCAGCCCCCAGATTTTTTCCCAAGTCCTGCCACTGAATTTTTGTGCGGACAGGGCCGGTGATTTTCCGTTCTTCCGTTCCGTCGACCGCCTTCGGTTTGGCAGCCTGCCATTTTTCCGTCTCTCGTTCCAGCCTTTCGGCTATCATAACGGCCTTCAAGCCCTCTTCCCAATCTACCCGGCGTGAAACCTCCCCGTCCGTCCATTCCCGCAAAGTGCGTTCTATGCGATTGCAATCAAAACTGCGGTCCGTATGGGCATCATCGTTTTCAGCCAACTTAGTCGCCATCTGTTTCCATTGAGCGATTTCTGCATGTAGACTTTCGATTTGAGGGGCCGCCGCCTTCCAGCACTGTGCGTCTTCGGGAACTTCATCCGTTTTTCCGTACGAGCGGCGGATAGACTCTATTTGTTCCGTAAAAGAGGCTATTTTCTCTTCCGTTTGAGTAAATTCCTTAGCTCCTTCGGGCGGAAATTGGGATACATCGGCCAATTCCTGCATATGATTCCACGCTTCACGACCGCGACGATATACCTGCCATGCGGAAATAGGCATAGAAATTCGCTCTAACTGCAACTTGATCTCTTCCGCTTCCAAGCGAATACGACGTTCTTCTTCGTGTGTTTTTTTCCTCTTCCTTTTGCAAGGCGGCAAATTCTTCTTCATCATAAGCCAGACGATCAATACGTAAATCGTAATCTCGCTGTTGCGATAAAAGCTGATTAATCGGCTTTTTTCCTTGAACGGAGGCAACCAGTAAATCACTCATACGCCGCTGTAAATCACGACTCGTTGCCCCTAGGTTCATGCCGCTTTCAATGCTGAAAAATCGACTGCGCACAGCTTCATTGGACAGGACCTTAAATCCTTGAAGATCTTCCAGCCCCATGGCAAAGATATTGTCATACGTTACACGTTCCAAGTCATGCCACCATAGACGGGCCGGCTCTTCATGAATAAGCATGTCTCCGTCGGCTATATAAGATTCCTTTTCATTACGATAAATCCTATATTCCCGTCCGTTCTCCCGGCGAATATCCATGTGTCCGAAATAGCCTTTCCACTCACCTCTCAGGTAACCGAAAAACATGGAGCGAACGTATTTCATTAACGTCGTCTTACCGCTTTCATTACGACCGTGCATAACGATAAGCCCTTTTTCGGGAGGGTTCCACATGACATTATGATAAATGCCGAAGTCATCTAAATTCATTTGAATTATTTTCATTCGCTTACCCTCTACTTGTCTCCGTCAACTGCTGTACTCCGAACCATTTAGCCCGTTCAAAAGCGGCTATCAGCCGCTCATCCGTAAGGCTTTCTGCCATAGGCTCCGAGCCGTTCGAATTCAGGGCGATCCGTTAATATACGCCGCAAAAGTTCTGCTTTTTCAGCGGTCGGCAAGCCTTCTATCTGCTCGGCAATATTCAAAAAATCTCCGACGGTATCCGGTAACTGACTTCGCTCCGTTAAGTTAAGCTTCGGTCTGGCCTTATTCTTGACAGACGTTACCATAATAAAAGCATATTTACCTTCTTCATCTTCTTGCCAGCTGTTTATCCAGTATTGTACCGATTCAGCGTTATTAATAACGCGATACATACTCCCGGCACCGGTAAATTCTACAGTCAGAAATACGGGTTTTCCCGCCTGACGACGAATTTTTTCTTTTTCCAATCTAACCGCTTCCCGCAAAGCTGAAACCGACTCCAAGGTATCAATGGGGATACTCACAGTTTCCCACCGAGCGACGGACGTATCAACAAATTGCACGTTCGTCGTACCGTAGGGGCCGGCTTCTACATAATAGCATCCGCGCGGACCGGTTTCCGTACAATCCAATCCCTGAGGATTGCCGGCGTAAACGACGTACGGCGATTCGCAAAGAATACCGTGCTTATGTACGTGTCCCAAGGCCCAGTAGTCCATACCGCTTTCTTTTAAATCAGTAAGGGAACACGGTGCATACGATGAATCGGTACCGTCCACTTGTGTATGCAAAACACCGACGGCATAACGATCACCCGTTTGACGCCTCATGTCGCGCGACGCATTTTCACGTAACTCGCGACGTTCGTAACTGCGACCGTATATGGCAGCCAATTCTTCCCCTTCGACAACGAGAGGAATTCGTTCCGCTTTATCCGTCGAAAAAACATGCACATTCGGCGGAAAAGGAATTTCCGCTTGCCAGGATATAGCCGGGTCATGATTACCGTAAGCGATAAATACGGGAATTTCATGTGCTGCCAAGGTGTGCAGGCGGCGTACGAAATCAAGTTGAGCCGTCAAATTGTGACTGGCACTGTTATATATGTCCCCCGAAATAATTAAGGCATGTACCCGTTTATCTATGGCCAACTGTACGATTTTATGAAAGGCTTTCAAGGTTGCATCCCCGACAATACGCTTCCAGCGATCTTCTAACGGGGCCAGACTGCGAAAGGGCGAACCTAGATGTAAATCGGCACAATGAATAAATCGAAATGTTTTAGCCATGAGTAACTCCTTCTGCCGTCCATGCCTCATGCAATGTTCTTACGGCATCTTCCAAATCGGCCTCTCGAATACGTGCAAAGGATAAAAAAAACACTTTTTTTGTACCTTCGCTGTATATTTCATAAAAAAACCTTTTCATGGGCTTCACCAGGCACCCCTTTAAAATAGCCGTTTCTGTCAGTTCCTCTTCACTCAAAGATGACTCAAAAAGCCAACCGCAGACGTACACCCGACCCGGTGCGATTCACTTCGGCACGGGGTCCGAAGTATTTTTTTCAATAACGTTTCCGTCTGACGCCCTTTTTTTCCTGGTAAAGACGACGCAACCGCCGAGTTTGTTTCGCCATTTCACCGCTACGAATATACTCGGCTACTACACATTGTTCAGGCACGGATACACTTTGACGAAACAGCTCCTGCTCATGACGGTAAGCATAAATGAGCTCATCAGGCAAAATCATGTAACTTATACGGACAAAAAAAGGCAATACTTTTGATAATGAGCCGAGGTAAACGACACGATTCGTCTCATCCGTACTCTTTAATGCCGGCACGGGACGTCCCTCGTAACGAAGTTCGCTATCGTAATCGTCTTCAATAATAAGTCCGTCCCGGGCTGCTGCCCAACGTAACAATCCGCGACGACGTGCAACGGGCATGACTGAGCCCGTCGGAAACTGGTGAGACGGCGTAACGTAAACCATATTCGCCGCACTTGCGACCAATTTTGACTCATCGATTCCGTCATCGCCTACAGGTACGGGATAAACAGTATAGCCGCCGGATCGAAAAATTTCTCTGGCCAAACGAAAGCCCGGCTCTTCTACGGCTATATTCGATGCCCCTTTTTGTTTCAACAAATATCCCAAAATACGCAAAAGCGCCGTAACACCGCTACCGATAACAATATGCTCCTTATCCGTATAAACGCCACGGGTTTCATACACATATCGACTCAACGCTTCCCTCAGAGCCGGGACCCCTTGTTCATCCTGCGCTTCGTTCAGCATGACCGGCTCGGAAAGCACACGATGCATATAACGCCGCCATAATACTAAGGGAAATCCTTCCGCCCCGGCATCACCACTCGTAAAATCGTATAAAATACGACGTTTCTCCTCCACCGGGCACACCTGAAGTCCCCTAACCGCTGTCTCCTTATCACCTAAAAAGGCGGCCTCAAAACGAGCCTTACTTCGCCCTTGTATATAGCCTTCATTTGATAATTGAAAGTACGCTCTTTCAACCGTAAGTTTGCTGATTCCGACTCTCATAGCCAGGGCACGTATAGACGGTAACTTTTGTTCCGGCCCGCATACGTCCGCTTTCGATTTCAGCCTTAAAGTATTCATAAACTTGTACATAATACGGTTTTTTCGATACTTTGTCGATTTGGAGCATTATTTTTCTTCACCTTCATAAAAGATATACCTATTGTAACGAAAAAAAAAGAGCCTGAAAAGGCTATATTTTTCCGATATTCGCTTCCTACGTAAACCTTTTTAAAGGTTTTTTAAGTTGACCTTATACTTTCTTTATTCTATACTGATTTTATGAATAAAACTGCACCCGGGAGGACCAGCATGGAGATTTCAAAATTATCAGCCTACACTCAGCGCATCTTAGGCGGTGGAGAGATAACGCCTGAAGAAGCACTTGAACTTTTGACCGTAAATGATGAAGACACCCCGTTATTAGCTGCTTTTGGCCGATAAAATACGACAACATTTTTGCGGTAACGATGTCGATTGCTGCGCTATTGCCGCAGCCCGGTCCGGTAAATGCTCAGAAAACTGCAGTTTCTGTGCCCAATCGGCATTCCATCACGCAAATATCCCCGTTTTTCCTCTTATTTCTACAGAAGAAATTATCACTTGCGCCCGCAAGGCCAAGGCTGCCGGGGCCACTCGCTTTTCAATCGTCACGGGAGGCCGTTCTGTCGAACCGGGCCCCGACTTTGAAAATATTATAAGAGCCATACCGGTCATTAGGGATACTATCGGTATTGAGATATGTTGTTCCTTGGGCCTGATTAACAAAACTCAGTTAAAGGCCTTAAAGGCTGCCGGCATTACCCGATACCACAGTAATATTGAAACAGCACCGTCCTATTTTCCCTCAATATGTACAACTCACACCTTTGCCGATAAGGAAAGAATGGTAAAAGAAGTGATAGCCGCAGGATTACGACCCTGTTGCGGAGGTATTTTCGGTTTAGGAGAATCGCAATACCAGCGTATTGAAATGGCCTATACCTTAAAGCGCTTGGGCATCGACTCCGTCCCGGTCAATATTTTAAATCCTATAAAAGGGACTGCACTGGAAAATGTACAGCCCCCTTCACCTTGGGAAATTCTTCGTATTTTTTCAGTCCTTCGCTTTATTTTGCCGAAAGCCCAAATACGCACGGCCGGCGGACGGGAAATAAATCTCCGTTCCATGCAGGCCTATGCATTAACGGCCGGTGCCGACGGCCTTATGATCGGCGGCTATTTGACGACAAAAGGAAATGAAACTCACGTGGACCGTCAAATGTTGCAAGATTTAAATCGTCGCCCCGCTATTCCCTGTCTCTCATAACGATAGCCGCCGCAATAGCCGCCCCGACAAGGGACGAATTCTCCAAAAATTCGGGCAGAGCCTTCATTTCTTTCATATTTCCTGCCGCATTGTGAAAGCAGTTGAATGCCGCTTCCGTCATAACAGGCAGACAACCGCGTACACGCGTGCACACACTACCGTCAACAGCAATGGTTTGGTTGGGAACTTCTTCATGTCCGTACATATGAAGAAGCACGGCGGCTACGGCGGCTCCCATGAGTTGGGCCGAACGAACAAAAACGGAAGCCCCCAGATTGCTCAACGCCTTCGTATCTTCAAAGGTAAGAATACGTCCCCATGCTGCCGACATGAGACGCCGTGTCTCCTGTGGCGATTCACTGCGAATCAGGTTCGCCAAGGTTTCAGTAGAGATGTGAGGAATTTGATCCGTTTTAAAATAAGCCATGACAAGGCGGCGAAAAATCCGTCCTAAATAAGCTCCGCTAAGCATTTTTTCCAAGAGATGTCGTCCGGGATGTTGGGTTTCTTTATCTACCGCCAAGTCCCAAGCAGAGCGGGTAAGACGAGAAAATTCACCGGCTTCCAAGTTGACAATCTCTTTTTTTCTATTGTCATAAAAACACATATTAAACCCTGTACCGCAAATAACGGCTACATTGCAAATTTCATTGGCATAAGCGGCCGTCAGCAAGGTAGCCGTCGTATCATTCAGTAAGGCTACCGGTCGGATAAGCGTGTACCCTCGGCGCTTCAAGGCTTCGGTCAGCAACTGATTCACATACTTCCCCTCGACTCCTGACGTTCCGATTTCCTTTACCCATGACAATAGTTTACCGTCTCCCAATTCATGTTGCTCTACAGCAAAGGAAAAAGTATGCCCCAATACATAATGCTTATTCTTATCAGCCACTTGGCTCACCAAGTCGGCCAACGCGTCGAATAGTTCTTCCGCCGTTGCCGACTTACTTGTAAAGTCATGTTTCCCCGGTACAACCAATGGCATTTGTGCCTTCCGTTCAATAACGTAATATCCCTTACCGGTCAGGAGAATACGGGCGGCGCGTAAGGTAGACCCGCCAAAATCGACGGCTATATATCGCCCGCCTTCACGGCCGGTGGGCAATCCGATAAAGGTCCGATCGGCAGATAAGGACGACTCTTTTCCGGCTAACGCCGCTTCCATATCTTCTCGAAAGGCTGCCGTAAATTGATAGAGTGCTTCGTCAGATAAGCAAAAATCTTTACCTATGGCATACCATTCATTGTTCTTTTCCATGGCGCTCCTCCTCTGTATGTATATTTTACCATAAAACGGTATTCCCAAAAGTCACCGAACCGGCAAATAGTGTGCAAGATTATAAATTGATATTATGCATATGCTTTATTATAATGGTACATAGAGTGAGTTCGTATCAGCGACCGCACGAAGGGGTACACCACCACGGGTGTATCTTTTCGTGCGGTTTTTTGCGAAAAAGGGAGGTCCGTATGATTATTGTTAACGGCCGAGGGATTGATAAAAAGTCCCTGTGCCTGTCCCATTGGTTGCTTTTAAACGACTACGATCGCGACCTCATTGCCGTCGAGCGAAACGGTTCTATTGTGAAGCGAAGCGATTATGACAAAACAGTCTTACAAGACGGAGATACGGTAGAGATAGTTCAATTTGTCGGTGGAGGCTAATCTCCACATAAAAGGAGTGTTGTATATGAACGCGGATACTTTATGTCTAGGCGGACATAAGTTTACATCAAGATTTATTTTAGGTTCCGGGAAATATTCGGTTAACTTGATTCACGCTGCCGTCACGGAAGGAGAAGCGGAAATTATTACCCTTGCCCTGCGACGGGCAGAAGCAGGGCCGAAAGATAATATTTTACATCATATTCCGCAAGGTATTACCTTATTGCCGAATACCTCCGGTGCCAGAACGGCTGAAGAAGCGGTACGCATTGCTCGCCTTTCCCGTGAAGTCGGCTGCGGTGACTTCATTAAAATCGAAATTATGAATGACAGTAAATATTTATTGCCCGACAACAACGAAACGATAAAAGCTACGAAACAATTGGTAGATGAGGGTTTTATCGTACTCCCTTATATGTACCCCGATTTGTATGCCGCCCGTGAACTTCAAGCTGCCGGGGCATCAGCTGTCATGCCTTAGGGGCTCCTATCGGAACCAATAAAGGTCTATGTACCAAAGAATTTATTAAAATACTTATTCGTGAAATTCCTCTTCCTGTCATTGTCGATGCCGGTATCGGCAAACCTTCACAAGCTTGTGAAGCCATGGAATTAGGTGCTGCAGCTGTCATGGCCAACACGGGCATTGCTACGGCCCGCGACATTCCCCTTATGGCTAAAGCCTTTAAAGAGGCGATCAGAGCCGGGCGAAACGCTTATTTGTCAGGTCTCGGTCCCGTCAGTGACCATGCCGTAGCCTCCGATCCGCTAACGGGCTTTTTGGATTCTTAAGGAGGTAATTTTCCATGAAAAACGACCATATGGTTTATCAGCCGGGAATGGAAGTTATTGAATCCCGTATGCTGGACACGGTACTTCACTACCGCAATGCCTTTAACGACTCTGACTACACGGCAAAAGAGGTTGAAGCGGCTTTGTCTAAATCGATTTTGGAAATATCCGATCTCATGGCTCTGCTGTCTACAGCGGCTACTCCCTTTTTAGAAAAAATCGCACAACGAGCTAAAGACACTACGCGACGCCATTTCGGTAATTCCGTCTGTATCTTTACTCCTATGTATCTGGCCAACTACTGCGAAAATTATTGTATTTATTGCGGCTTCAATTCGCATAACGCCATCCGACGTGCCAAGTTATCGGATTCAGAACTATGCCGGGAATACGAGGCCGTTGCCGCTACAGGGCAAGAAGAAATTCTAATTCTTACAGGAGAAAGCCGGTCCATGTCCGATGTAAAATATATCGGTAATGCCATAAAGAAAGCTCGTCAATACTTTCGCGTCATAGGTATTGAAATATATCCTGTCAATAGTGATGAATATGCTTATTTGCATCAATGCGGTGCCGATTACGTAACGGTGTTTCAGGAAACTTATAACTCCGATAAATACAAAAAGCTCCATTTAGCCGGCCATAAACGAATTTCCCGTATCGCTTTTACGCTCAGGAACGAGCGCTTATAGGCGGTATGCGCGGTGTCGGGCTGGCCGCACTTCTCGGTCTGGATGATTGGCAAAAAGATGCCCTTTCCACAGCCGTTCATGCAAGTCTTTTACAAAAGAAGTATCCGCATGCCGAAATTTCCCTTTCCTGTCCGCGTCTGCGTCCCATTATCAACAACGATAAAATCAACCCGAAAGATGTAGATGAACGAAGATTGGTGCAAATCATCTGTGCCTATCGTCTTTTTTTGCCATTTGCATCTATTACCGTCTCCAGTCGAGAAAATGCAGCCTTCCGTAATAACATCATAAAAATTGCGGCGACAAAAGTTTCGGCCGGCGTTTGTGTCGGCATTGGAGGCCATATAGAAGCAGAGCCTCAAGCTAAGGGAGATGAACAATTCGAAATCTCCGATAATCGTTCATTCGAAGAAATGTACAAGGCTGTAAAAACCGCGGGTATGCAACCCGTTACCAGTGATTATATCTATCTTTAAACTCTGCGAGGACACTCATGCCTACAATTATGGTAAACGGGCGCATGATAAAAACACCTTCTCCCACCCTATATGATTTCTACCGTGAACGCTGCATGGCCGGAATGACGGTTCTCGTAAACGGTCGTCCTTGCTCCGGCAATATAACACTAAAAGACGGAGACGATATTACATTCATCACCGCGACGTCCGTTCCTTCACAAGAAGATATAGTAGCCGGACTTTGCCGGCGTCACACCCAAGCCATTCAGGAAAAGTTGAACAAGGCGGACATCACCATTGCCGGCTTAGGCGGCCTTGGTTCGCATATTGCCGTCCACTTGTGTCGTAGCGGTATCGGGACTTTACGACTGTATGATTTTGACAAGGTAGACTTATGTAACTTACATCGTCAATCATATTTCTTATCCGACATAGGCTCTTATAAAACCGAAGCCTTGTCCAACCAATTACGCCTCATTAATCCCTATCTTAGAGTCTACACGAAAACGGTTCGCCTTACACAAAACAACATTCCTTCCTTGTGTTCTTCTTCCTCCATTGTCATTGAAGCCTTTGATGACCCGAAAGCCAAGGCCTTGTTGGTTAATACGGTCTTAAGCGAGTTGGGAGAGACGACAGTGATCAGCGCTTCGGGAATGTCGGGATACGGTAGAAGCAATGATATTCGCACACGACGAATTTCTTCACGTTTATACATCTGCGGCGACGAGACACCCGTCCGGCAAGCGGTGGCGGACTCATGTCGGCACGCGTAGCTATCTGTGCCGCTCACGAAGCCAATTTAGCAATTCAGCTCTGCATTGAAAAAGAGCCGTAATTCGCTTCAAAAATTTAAAGCCAAAGCATAATTGACTTATATCTCTTCATGTAAAGTGTATCTTTACTATTTAATATACGTTTAACGCATGGTTTAATTGACTACATACGCATATTACAGTATAGTAATAATTGAAATAGTGAATGTTCGGTATTTTTAATTATTATTTTATATAGCTATTTTATTCTATTATTTTGAGGAGCGAATCATGCGAAAAGTCATTGCAATTACCAATAGGCACCTTGTACACAGGGATTATTGGGATCAACTGGAACAAATCGTAGCGTCTCCCATCGAATCTCTGGTACTCCGTGAAAAAGATCTTAGCGAAGATGAATATATCGATTACGCAAAGAAAGCATTAAGTTTATGCAACATACATGGTAAGCAATGCATTTTGCATAACTTCGGCCGGGTTGCCGTACGCCTGCATATTCCGCGCTTTCAGTGTTCTCTAAACTATTTAAAAACGCATACATCCATCAGCTATTATATGTCCACCTTAGGCGTGTCCGTTCATACGGCTGAAGAAGCTCATGAAGCTGAAAAACTCGGAGCTACTTATGTCATTGCGGGGCATGTCTTCCGTACGCCGTCAAAGGAAGCTTATTCACCTATCGGAGTTTCTACGGTTAAAGACATCTGTAACGCCGTATCCGTTCCCGTTTATGCCTTAGGCGGAGTGAATCCGACTACAGTAGGTGAGTTGAATGCCGCTCCCGTCAAAGGAGTCGCTTTAATGTCGGGCCTTATGGAAAGTAATGATATTCCTTCTTATGTCGCCAGTCTTCAAGTCTAATATGATTTCAGCACTGTCAAACAACTCTGTAATATAAAACGACTCGAATCATTTGAATTCGAGTCGTTTTTTCTTATATAAATCCGGACGCTACTATACACAGTAGGTTTCCTTCTTTACTTGTCAAAATAAGGGATTTATTGTAGAATATTTCCAGGTATTAAACGATATGTTGTATTTTGACGTAAGAAGCAGGGAGATGGCCTTATGAAAACACGTTGCATTGAATTAAGCCGATTTGAAAGCGAAATACTCCGCGAATATATTCCCGTTGCTGCAGAGCGTCCTTTACCGGCAACTTTATGTCGTTCTATTTATCGTCGCTTGGAAGGCCTTCCCGTCTTTGAATCTAACGATATTTCCGGCCATGCACATACAGTCATATCGTCTCATCATGTTCGAGTCACCAAAGCGGTTAACGAATAACCCCATTATCCGAAAGTCCCCGTATCGACATAGTCAATGCGGGGACTTTTGTATTGTTTACAGACTATACTTACTTTTTTCCACTTCTGCCGACAATCGCTCGGCAATAGCCTTACCGGTTTCGGTCTTAGCCAAGCCGCCGTCCGCCGTTTCTTTCAAGGATACAGGCAGTAAGCGCCCTATTTCATCCATAGCCGCAATAACTTCATCCGGCGGAATAACACTACGCACACCGGCCAAAGCCATTTCCGCCGCCGTCAGAGCAATGACTGCAAAAACGCCGTTTCTTTTAACACAAGGAACTTCTACCAATCCGGCAACGGGATCACACGCAAGGCCCAATATATTTTTCATAGCCAAGGCAAAGGCTTGTAATACCTCATCATTCGTCCCGCCCATGAGTTCCGCAACGGCGGCAGCCGCCATCGCGGCTGCCGACCCGCATTCAGCCTGACAACCGCCGACAGCACCTGCAACAGATGCGTTACGAGCTACGACAGCCCCTATACCGGCTGCCGTAAAGAGGGGGATTTAAGCAGTCATCATCCGTAAATCCTTCCGTTTCGGCTACAGCAATGACAGCAGCGGGCAAGATTCCGCACGAACCGGCAGTAGGACATGCGACAATCTTAAACATTTTGGCGTTAGCCTCATTAATAGCCACTGCATAAGTAGCAGCTTTGTGAGCGGCCGTCCCCAAGAGACGGGGACCTTTGGCAGCCATTTTCGCTGCATCACCGCCCACAAGACCGCTTACGGATTTGCCTGTATCTTCTAAGCCCGATTTAATAGATTCATGAAAAGACGGTCAATCGTTCCGCCATCGTCTCCCGAACTTCTTCGACCGTACGCTCCGATGTTTCCGTTTCATGTCGAAGAGCCGCTTCGGAAAGAGTAATTCCGTGCTTTCGGGCCACATCCGCTAATTCTTGTAACGTTGTATATTCGTATGTATACATATAAGACTCCTATAACGGCAAAATGGTAATAACATTATTAACGCCGTCTATTTTTTTTATTTCTTCTACCGACTCTTTCGGGACTCGGCCATCTGTCGCAATAATCATAACAGCCCGTTCATTTCTACCGCTTCGAAATACCCGCATAGTCGAAACATTGATGCCCTTCATTGCCAGCAACGTAGAAACGCGGGCAATAATCCCGGGTTTATCGTGATGAAAAGTCATTAATGTATGGTCTTCACCCGTTAAAACAGCTTCAAACCCGTTGATTTCACGTATTTCTATCTTTCCGCCGCCTAAAGATACGCCGAGCACTTCCAAGACCCGATTATCTTCACCGGTCAGGCGAATTCTTACTGTATTAGGATGCCTTACTTCCGCATCCGACGGATGCAGATTAATCTCTACATGCCGTTCTTTCGCAATCTCAAAAGACGTTCTCAAGCGTACGTCATCGGCCCCTATACCGAGTATACCGGCGACTAAGGCTCTATCCGTACCGTGCCCTCGATACGTTTTAGCAAACGATCCGTATACGGTAATATCGGCTTTTTTCGGTTCTTCCTGAAAAATATGACGGGCCATCACGGCCGATGCGTGCCGCACCGGCCGTATGTGAACTGGACGGACCGATCATAATCGGTCCGATAATATCAAACATACTCATACTGTTTTCCCCTTATATAAAAATCTCTTTTCCCAAGCGCGAACTGTAAATAATCATTTCCTTTACCTTCCTTTGACTGATTTGTTCAACAGCCAGCTTATATAAGTTTAACTGCACGGCATACCGTTTTTTGAACTCATCTGCCGTACTCAGTCTATCCGTTTTGTAATCGACAATGATCCACTCGTCACCTTCGACAAAGAGGCAATCTACAACACCTTGGACGAGAATTCTCTCACCTTCGACACGACTTACTTTATCGCTATCTGCTAAAAAAGTAAATCCGTATTCTCGTCGCACGTCGGGCGAGGCCTGAATTCTGGCTGCCAAGTGTGACTCGGCAAAGTGATATAAGTCATTCATACGCAGACGTGACAATTCTTCAGACGTAAAGCGACCACTATTTTTCCAGCCTTCTACCTGTTCTACGATATTTTCCTTGGTGAGGTCGGCAAAGTCCAAAAGCTGCACAGCCTTATGAAATACCGTACCGGCAAAGGTCGGTGACTGCGAGGCTTTCTCACATAGCCAAGGCGGTCGCGTCAAATCAGTTTCATCGTCTTCAACCCCCGTCGAAAAGAGATGCTCTCCTTCCTGCAACAGATCCTCTTCTTCTGTCGCTTCAGCCAGACGTCGTTTAATTTCCGAAACGGACAGTTTTGCTACCGTGTGCGTTGCCGCCTCAAAGGGATAGGTAAAGGACAAGGCCTCATCAAGCCAAGCGGGAATAGCCGTCCCCGTAGGCATATCGGCCCTTACGGCTTCTAAATGGGCTTCTTCCGGTCTTAGTACATCCGCCATTGCCTTACCAGCATCTACAGGTTCTGTATGCACTGTCACCTGCCAGACTCCGGCATGAACAAATTCAGAGTTCTCATCACTTGCCGTCAAATCGGTCACATCGGGCAACTTCCTCAACAAGGGCGGCAAAATCCAATCCAGGTATGAGGTCCCCGCTTCGGCATGTACATCATTGCGGAATCGTGCCAATCGATCATAGAGACAATCCGTATTCTTACTTCCCCGGCTTTTTATGGTTCCTACCAGAATCAGCCTGTTCTTGGCACGAGTCATGGCAACATATAAAAGCCGTTCTTCTTCGGCTCGATTTTCCCAAACGGTCCGTTCCTTTATACCGTTATATGCCAGCGTCGGCCAAGTCATTCTCCACTTGGCATCAAAGGCACGGATACCGATGCCGAGTTCTTTATGATACAATACAGGCTCCTGCTCATCTTGTTTATTAAATGTCTTTTCCGTATTCACAAGGAACACGACGGGAAACTCCAGTCCCTTACTCTTATGAATCGTCATAATTCGCACGACGTCTTCTTCTTCTCCGACAACGCGAGCCGGTGCCAAGTCGAGGCCCTTCTTTTTCATGCGTTCAATGAATTTCAAGAAGCGAAAGAGACCGCGGAATCCGGCCCGTTCATACTGGCCGGCCCGCTCGTAGAGAGCTTCCAGATTAGCCCGTCGTAAATCACCGTTCTTCATGGCCGCCACATAGTCTATATATGACGTTTCTTCATAAATGCGCCGCAGCAGCTCAGCTACGCCGGCACGACGACTGTACGTACGCCACGCATCGAGGCGAAACAAAAATTCGCTCAGACGTTCCTTGTGGACACCGTCATGTAAGCCCGCCGTATACGCTTCCAGAGCATCTACCAAATAACCGTCCCTATACATGCGAATCTTTGCCAAGGTAGCTTCATTTATTCCGACTATAGGCGAGCGCAGGACAGCAGCCAATTCAATATCCCGACATGGGTTATCTATACACGCCAACAACGCCGTCATAAGTCGCACTTCCGTTACATTAAAGTAACCGCCTTTTTGTTCCGCATAAGCGGGAATACCCGCATCCTGTAAAACTGTCAGGAGATCTTCGGCTTTGCGACTCACGGAGCGCAACAAAACAACAATATCCTTATATTTTAAAGACGGATCAGCCGCTTTTAACTCTCCGATACGAGCTGCCACAAAGCGGCATTGTCTTATAAACGACGACTCTTCCGCACTGTCATCATCGTCGTCCGACTCTTCGCCGCCGTCGGTTTCAAGCGATTCATACGTCGTTACTTCATCTAAGATATGCAATTCCGCCACACCCGGTTCATCATCTGTCCGCCCGACATACAGCTTTTCATTGTCACCGTAATCCATGCCCGTCGCCGCTTCCGTCATGGCGTACGAGAAAATATCGTTTACCGCTTCAATTACGGCAGGAGCACTGCGGAAGTTCATGGACAAATCGATGCACCGATTGACTGCTTCGGCACGACGTTCGAAGGTCATATATTTTTCCAAACAAGGTGGGGTCCGCCAAACGGAAGCGATAGATACTCTGCTTAATATCCCCGACCATAAAGCGATTTGTGCCGTCGGATACCAAGGTAGTTATCAATTCCTGCACACCGTTCGTATCCTGATACTCGTCAATAAGAATTTCCTTAAAGGTACTTCTCATTTCCTTAGCGGCGGCCGACGGAAGAACCTCGCCCGTTTGCTCATCACGAACAGTCAGAATTTGCAGACAATAATGTTCCAAATCTCCGAAATCAAGCCAATTTTTTTCACGTTTCGCCGCGTTATACGCCTTATAAAAATCGCGAATTAAACCGGATAAGGCCGACATGGTATGACCGGCTTGTATTAAATCGTCAACCCATTGTTTCGACGTCTTTGTAAAATAGGTATCCCGAATCTTTTTGACCGTATCTTTGGCCTTGTCACGATGAGCCTTACAATCATTCCAGGCATCGGCAACATCGGCGACCAAATTTCTCATAGACTTTAATCGGCCAAAATCAAAGTCGCTGAAAAAGTCCTCCATGCGACTCCACGATTTGATTTCACTTGCCGCTTTAAAGCGGTTTCTTTCTTCTTTAAACCGCTCGTACTGCCCGTTTAATTCCTCTACATATTCCAAGATTTTAAGGCTTTCATCATATTCGTCAGCGCAACGACTAAGGGCCGAGCGAATATTTGCCAAAATAGGAGACGCCCACGGCAATGAGCCGAGGTCGGTACTCGAATCCACCTTTTCGTACGCAGCCGTCGCTTCTTCAAGCCATTGTAAGGGCCACGGTTGGCTGCGAATGTATTCATATGCCTTCATAACGATTTCCGTCAATCCCGCGTCACCGCGATCATTGCCGAAAACATCCGTCAGTGCTGTCATCGTGCGGACTTTTTCTTCATCTTCATAATAAGAAAGAGCTACGTCGTCCCATACAGACTGCTTCAAAAGTTCCAACTCTTCCGTACCGGCAATCGTGAATTGAGGATCCAAATCAATCGTATAAAACCGGGTGCGCAACACGTACTGACAAAAGGCGTGAAAGGTTGAAATACGGGCTGACGGTAGCAAGGCCGCCTGTCTTCGTGCCGATTCTCTCACAACAGCAGACAAGGTTTCGTCTTCAGCCGCCTTGAGCAAAGCTGCCCCTATTCGTTCCCGCATTTCTCCGGCCGCCGCTTTCGTAAAGGTAACGACCATAATCTCCGTAATGTCCGTCGGATTGTCTACGTCAATTAAACGACGAATAATTCGTTCTACCAGTACGGCCGTCTTTCCCGATCCGGCGGCGGCGGACAAGAGCAGGTTCTGATTTCTGCTCGTAATCGCCTTTTCCTGTGCTTCAGTCCACGCCATCTTGTCCACCATCCTTCACTATTACCGTATCCGGAAATAAATCATCTATACTTAGGTTCCCCAAATAATTCCATGAGTTCCCGTCTTCAGCCGTTACGTCGAAACGACATAAGGCGGCATAGGGGCAATAATCACAGGCTTTGTGTTCATTGGAAGAACCCCAGCGGGCAGGATAAATATCGATACAGCCACTCGTCAATTCGCTTGCCGATCGGCAAGCCGCCGCTTCCACCAACCTCAGCAACCTATACCACTCTGCTTCATCACTTACATTGGCCGCCTTTTTCAAGGTGCCGTCATTATTTATTTTCAATCCCGAATAGGGCGACGCCGCCCTACCTTCCATTGTACAATCATCTAAGGCTCGCACGACATCGCTATCGTTTAAGTAAAACCCGGATAATTGGCCGGCTTTAATATAAGCCCTTTCCTTTTCCGCTGCCGTCGGCTCGGCTGAACAGCGCTGAACGTCGTTACGGACGCGACAATACACGGCTCCTGCCGGCACGGCCTTACTGCCCAAATTACGCCGAGCCACAGCCATATATAAGAACAACTGCAATTCAAGACCGCTATAAACTTCGGGCAATGTAATACTCTTCTTACCCGACTTATAGTCTACGATGAGGATAAAGGTACGACCGTCCAGTTCCAAGGTATCGACCCTATCAATTTGGCCGACCAGTTCTACCTTAACGCCGTCGGGAAGGTTAAAACTTAACCCCTTCCAAGCACCTTTCGTACCGAAAGGTTGTTCCAAAGCACGCACGGAAAATTCGGAACCTTCACTAAAGTCTCTCAGCTGTCGTACTGTGCGCACAAGGGTAGCGACGACGCGGTTCTTGATTTGTCTGAAATAGGCGTCGGACATCAAGATATTATTTGCCGCTTCTGCTGCGGCTCGCTCCGTTTCGACAGTACACAAAGAAAGGATTTCGTCATCTTTTAACTCTCGCCACGGCCGCCCTTCTTCCAAGAGCCGTTCTCCTATACACCGTAACACGGCATGCACCAGCGTGCCCAAGTCAGGTGCCGCAAAATCGTATTCCTGCCGTTCTTTAAGTTTTAAGCCGTACTTGGCAAAAAAAGGCAAAGGGCATTTACGATATGCCTCCAGCAAAGTAACAGACCCACGTAAGGTTTTATTTTTTTAAAAACAGGGACTCAATCAACCCTTTGCTCAAGGCCTGTGCCCGACTATTATAAAACAGGCCTGCACCTATAGTATGTACACTGTCGTCGTATCCGTTCAGCAGTGCCCAATCGTACAGGGCCCACCAAATATCATCGATCCGTTTGCCGTCTTTGGCTGACCTTAAGGCAGACGGTAAGAAATGTAACGCCGCCCGTGCATTAACTAAATAGTCAGCCCTATTTTTTTGACCGTAATCGTTCCCGTATCGCTCTCGGCCTTTACGTAACCGCGATTTACAAGCAATCCGACCCACGGCGACGGCATTAAAGCCTCACCGCCTTCATCGGCAAGAGACCAGGTTATATGCAAATATTCATCGGCTCGCGTCAAGGCCAAGTAGAAAAAGAATCGTTCCTGGAAGGTCTTAAACCGGCTGTCGGGACCTAGTGGCAAGCCGCAATTTTTCAAAAAATTTCGTTCTTTATCATTTAACAGGCCGTCTTCTCCGTAATGAACGGGGAAAACACCGTCATTAACGCCGCAGACAAAGACAATAGGACTTCGCATTGTATAGCCGCGGTCAATGGACGTAACGGTAATTCGATCCAGTGTCGGCGGTATGAGCGTAAATTCCGATTCGGCCAAGCCTTCTTCCAATAAATCGCAAAACTCTTTACCGCTTATTTCGTCATTACCACAAAGCTCTACCATCCGTGTTAATAAGGCCGTTACCTTTTTGCTCACCTGTTCGTGTTCGCGAGCTTCTTCTTGCCGTCCCTCAGCTTCCGCCTCTTCCTGCCACGACGCCAACAGACTTTGCATCTGCGTATCATAGGTCCATTGCCATAAAATCCCGGCCCATTCATAAAGAGATTTCTTCTCTCCCCTGAAGGGAAGCAGCGGCTCCATAATGTGAAAAATCCGGCGCCGAATGTCGTTTATATACGACAAATCTCCGCACCGATTTCGTAATCGTTCGGGCATATATGTAAAATCTTCGTCTTTCAACCAGCGCAAAGGTCTGATTCCCGCCGCAAGACTGTAGTTCTCCAAGTCATCTACTTCACGCCGCGAAAAAGGCAGTAAATCCGTTTTTAACAGGCGAAACAGAGCATCATTATTAAGATGGGAAAACAAAATTTCCCGAACAGCCGTTACAGCTTCCACATACGGGTGAGTAGTCATGGGTCGTCTGTAGTCCGTAAAGCAGGGCAGGCCGTATTCTGCAAATACTTGTTTACAAATACGATTATACGGGTCGGACGTACGCGTAATGACAGTAATATCCTTTAGCCGTCTGCCTTGGCGCAACAGATGACAAATCTGTCCGGCCACATATCGCACTTCTTCATGACGGGTGTTACACTGTACAGCCCTTATCCCTTCTACAGATGCATCTTGAAATTTCGGTACTGTCGAAAAAAAGTCATCGCGAAAAGCTCGCAACGTTGAATATGCGCTGTCACCTACGGCTCGAACATGAACAGCCGGAAAGAGGCGACATAAGGACTCATAAGCCTCGTAAGCACGACGATGCAATGCGGTTTCCCGCTGTTGTCCGTCTAAGGCGTCAGGATTCATCGTCAAGGTAATGACCGTCTCTTCGGCACAACGTGCAAGAGCCTGTATGACTTGCATCTGTTGTGGCGTAAACCACTGAAATCCGTCGATCCAAATATATGCTCCTTGAAGGAATTCATCACGACATGCATCTTCAGCCAGTGCCGTCAGCAAATCACGAGTTGATCCGAAACGGGTCTGTAAGTATTCATCATACTTTTCATACAACAGAGAAATATCGGAAATCTTTTGTTTCAGTACCCCCGTCTCTAAGGCTTTGACCGGCGTTCTTCAACTTTTCGGCATCGATACCGAAAGACCGACATTCCGTAATAAAGGCGGAGGCCGTTGCCGCAAAACCCGGCTGTCCCATGGCTTGTTGCAAAACTGTAAAAGACGGTGCCCAAGCATCTGCCAGACGTCGTAACACAAGGCGTTTATCGAAGTCGTTCAACACGACCGTATCGCCGCTGCCCCCCTGTGTCACCTGTCGTGCCAAGCGCGAAAATCCGGAAATTCGCGTTCCCATAAATCCCCGACCTTGTAAGGATTCGGCATAACGACGTTCCGCCTCGTACGTTCCCTGATCGGGAACAATCAGCAGTACCTTTTTTCCCTTTGCAGCCGCTTCTTCCATGGCACGAAAACAACATACGGTTTTTCCGCTATTTGCCTTTCCCAGTACAATGCTGACAGCCATAACAGAGCCTCCTGAAATAATTTTTATATCGCAAAAAAGTACCGGAACATCCATTCCGGTACTTTTACCCTTACAAGTGTAACCCTTCTTTTAATTTAGCAAAGATTTTCTCTTCTTCTTCCGTCAAAGGTCGACCTAAGTCAACCTGTATTTCTTCGCCCTTATTCTTCGCCTTATCCGGATTGTGAAGGTCACCGTTTTTAGCACTGTCATCTCGAATAATCATAGACTCTAACCGTCCTTTTTTAAATCAGAGTGTTCGGATCGGGATATGCAGCTACATCATCGGCAATTTCTTTAGCCATAGCATCAATAATGCTTTCTTGATCCTTATGCAGCGAGGACTTCATATCTAAGGTTGTCGGGAAGAGTTCGCAGTTTTTGAAAACATTTTCCACATAGTTAACCATTTCTTTGTGAGCAACAGACGACCATGTATGGCAACCGAGAACTGCAATTTTTCGTTTTTGGAAAGACAAGGTGCTGAGATCGTGGAGGAAGTTTTCCATGGGTAAGAACAAGTTCAGATTATACGTAGGCGCAGCCAATACTAAATGGCTGTATTCCCACGCCTTAGCATTAATATAAGAAGGATGAACCTTTGATACATCATACATCATTACATTGTGAACGCCCGCTTTACTGAGCTTATTGGCCAACACGCAAGCCGCTCTGGCCGTATCCCCGTAAATAGAAGCAAAGGCAATAACAACACCCTTCTTTTCAGGAACGTACTGCGCCCAATGAAGGTGTTTTTCAATAATATATTGAATAGTTTCCGGCGTTCTGAAAACAAGACCGTGAATAGGGCAAATATAGTCGATTTGTAATCCCGATGCTTTTTTCAATACGGCCATAACCTGAGCCCCGTATTTACCGACAATATTCACGTAATAACGGCGAGCTTCATCCAAGTATTCTTCTTCGTATTCAACTTGGTCGGCAAAAATATTACCGACTGTGCCGAACATGCCGAATGCATCTGCCGAGAAAAGAATCTTATCCGTCAAATCGTAGGTCATAATAACTTCCGGCCAATGAACCATAGGCGCCTTAATGAATTGGAGTTTATGTTTACCTAAGTCCAGCTGATCGCCTTCCGTAACGGTCATATAATTTGCCTTATAATCTTCACTGTAAAATTGTTCGAAGAACTTAAAGGTCTGTGCCTGACCGACAATTTTGACATTCGGATATTTTTCAACCAAAGCCAATGCTGAGCTGGCATGATCCGGTTCCATATGCTGAATAATAAAGTAATCAAGCTGGCGGCCATGGAGCAAATATTCTACGTCTTCCAGGAATTCATCACGGCAAACCTTATCCATAGCATCGAGTACACAAGTCTTTTCATCATCAATAAAGAACGAGTTATAACTTACACCGTCGGGAATCGGGAAAATCCGTTCAAATAAAGGGGTGAGAAAATCATTGCATCCCATCCAATATACGCCATTTTTAATTTCTTCTACACTATGCATAACTTATTTCCTCCTCTATGTCCGTTCACTAAAACTCTATGGCAAATGTGCTCTGTTCATTGTACCACTTTTTCGACAAATAGGTAATATCCATTAAGAAAGTTACCTGTTATTTTTGGTTTTATTTTGTTGAGTATCGCCCTTACGATTTTTAGAATTTGATTGCCTATTATTTTCTTCCGCCTTCTTAGCCTTGGCTTCCGCCTCCTCGGCCTTGGCTGCCAAAGCATTGGCTTCGCTTACAATCGTATCCACCAACTGGCTGACCACTTCCTTATCCGCCTCGGTTAAGGCACTTTCATTACCTACCAAATCCTTGGCTCTGGCCGCCACGGAAGCAGCCTGTGATTTAGCTTCAGAACCGCTGATTTTACCGCCGGCATAGTCACGAGCCAAAGTCTTCAATGCATCTGTTAAATCTGTCGCCTTAGCACGAATTCTGGCAACAGCTTCATTACTGTCTTTTTGTTTCTTTCCTCCAAGTCCTTGGCCCGCTTTTCTTCATCATCCCGTTCGCGTTGTTCTTCCTGTTGTTGTTCGGAAATTTTCGTCAACGTCCCCGGTGTAATATGCGTCCCTTCATAGTATTCATAGGCCATATAAGCGAGTATGAACAAGGGTATAAAGAGAAGCAACACTTCATAACGGCGCAATCGTTTTGCCGTATCCCAATCGCCGGACCGCTTTCGGCGATGCTCCATAACCACAACAGCAAAAACAATAAGCACTATGAGAAACAGAAAAGCATAAATAGTCAGTTTATGCCATACCGTAGCTTGCAAACGAATATTCTCCGACTTATTATCGGATAACCTCCACATATATGTCTTTCCTTGTTCATCTGGGGACGGGCTGTTACTCTGTACATCTGTCCCTGACGGGAAGGAGACGATATATTCCAAATCTACACCGTCTTCAGGCATCGCCTTTCCAAGTCTTAAATAGTCAATACTCCCATCCGTATATGTATAGTCTATGTAATACATGGTACATATAATCCCGTCAAAAGTTTTATGCACAATACGGTCTACAGATCGCTTATTTGCGGCTTCGCTGGTAAGGGTCTTCATGGCGCGGAATCCCTTTCCGTTGCCGTTGTCATAATCCATAATTGTATAGTTGCGCTTTTGGAACTCATCGGCATCACTTTCAAGAGCACTCTTATCCCTAGCCGAGTCCGATACCTTCAAAACATCCTGGGTTTCACTGCCGTCATCATGAATAATCGTTTGCGCCCGGAATCCCGTTAAAAGCATGAACATTAAGACCAGGACGGCTGTCATCGCCGGTTTTATATATGATTTCATTATCTCCCTGCTTTCACGTATAGCCTTATTCTTCCTTCGGCGGTACCATTGAACTTTCTACAATACGAACCTTAGGAGCTGTCGTTTTTTCGTTTTTTACCTGCTTGGCCGCCATAGCCGCACCGGTACTGCCGGCTTCGAGGGGAACACCGTTAACAAAAATCCCTTCAATAACCCCTTCACCTTTTTTCATACGGATGCTGGCAATAACATTGTCCGAAGAAGTAATATCATAAATCCCATCCATATATTCAGGAGCAATTCGGTATCGATCAAAGGCGGTTTAAAAACAATAGTACGGTCATTCTCCCGAACATCCACAACTTTAACTTTCATATAATCACCGCGATCGGCCGGAGGTTCCGCAGAGGCTCCGAGGATTTCCATCATTCCCCTCGTATCTTGTGTAATAGCTACGTAAACCTCCTGTCCCTTTACGGGCAAAACCGAATCATTCCACTTAGTCGTATCTTCGGGAAAGACAACTCGGATATAGTCCGTGCCGAAAGATCCGTTTTCAAGACGCGGGACACAATGCATTTGATAGGCAATTCCGTCTACCGTAATATTGTGCCACCGCCAATTGCAATAGAACAAAAAGCCGGTTTGTACAATAATGGTCATAATGATAATAAAATAAACGGCTCGTCGACTATCCAAGAGAGACAACAATTTTTCTTTCATTATGATTGCCCTCCCTTATGAGACCACGGAGACACGGAATTTTTCTTTTCCTTATGTTTTTCCTCTGCACCGTCAGCCCAAGGTGACGTCATCTTCCGCGTCACTCCTTCCGTTTGAGCTTTAATGGGGTTTTCCGTCATATACGTCGGTGCCGGCATATCTTCAGGAGCCTTGAATACAGGTGCCACAAATTGTGTTTTTTCTTGAGGCCGACGAACTACTGTAGTCACATCAGACTTTTCTTGCATCCACTCGGGAACTGTTGACGTATCTCTTCCGGATGCTGTCAGTGTAGCGTCTTCCCCCTTCATTTCTTTGCGATTGCGCCGCCTGTTTTCCCTGCGTACGGATGAGACAGTGCGACTGCCGCCGTTCCCTACAATGCGATTGCCGTTTTTCTTATGATTGCGCCGTACTTGAGTTACGATAAGAGCCACGATTACGATAACCGCCAAGGGCACAAGCGGTGAAAAAGCATTCCCGAAGACGACGGCTACCATGAGAACGATAAGAGTGACTATGCCGAGGCGTAAATGATTGATATATTCCGCCTTAAGGCCTTGTACAATTTCATAAAAAGACAGGAAAATCGTATAGATGAACGATAAAATCAAAGGTAACGATGAATATATTTCACTACGTACCAAAAAAGTTTCAGCTCCCAAGATAACAGGAATCGCCGCATACAATACAGGACCCCAGAAGCGTTTCTTAACTCCTACTGCCAACAGTGCTATAACACCAAAGAATAAAAGAGCCGTAACAATGATTGTCGACCAGTGAAATCCTTCCACAGAAGCAATTCCCACCCAAGATTCAGGTAAGGTAGAGATTACTAAGGCCCCTAAAGCCGCCATACGACCGACCCACCGAAAAGGTATTCCGTAAGCCCGCCGTATATCGATAGAATAGCCGGTAAGCATCATGACGACAGCTAAGGTTCCGAGAACGAAGAAGGGAATATAATCACTTTCCACCATGACAGCCGCAAAAACCGCATATACGGTAATCGTCATAATCCACGAATACAAGGATAAGCGAACTTCATCATCATGACGGAAGAACACCCCATATAAGGGTAACATTAATATCAATAAAATCCAGACGGACCCGACTCCTAAAGAGGCATTCAACATACCTCCGGAAAAAGCCCAAATGACAAGGCAAAGAGCGTACCAAATTGCTCCAGCCAAGGATCTCAACAAGTATACGGCAGGTAGTCCCAAAACGGCACAAGTCAGTAAATAAAAATCTCCATCCCAACCTGTATAAAAAGTTTGTTCCACAATAGCTACGGAAGCAAAAACAGAGATATACTGCACCAATGCGGCAATCTCTCCCGCCGGCTTCGCCTGTTGCGATTGTATTAAAGCTAATATCATACCGACTTGCGATGCTGTTAAAATTAACACGGCCACAACAAGCCGGGTCGTCATGGACACGTCATACCATACATGGGCAGCTGCCCAAAAAATGCCCATAACCGCTAGTGCCAACCCTATAATTAAAGGAATTAAAGCCACGGGAATTACAGACAACATACGTCGATTTCGCTTGCCGTAACGTGCGCGAATTCTGTCTTGAGCCTGTTCGGAAATAAGCCCCTCCCGAACCAGTGAATCCACTTCCCGTTCAATCCATTCCGTTGATTTTTTTGTCATAATCATAACTCCTGACAACAATATATGTAGCATATTTTACACATGAATTACTTCCTCAGTATACCATAAAACGGCTTTAAACCCAATGTTTCCGCCTTTTTCTCACTCCATTCAACAAGAATAGAGCCGGCCTGATTAAATCAGACCGGCTCTATTCTTAAGAGACGCTTACCATGTTTCATGGGCTGAAACAAAAAGCGAATGCTGTACGATACATCGGGGGGAGTGATATATACATACAGTAAATCGGCAGATATTATGATTTAGACGGAGTCGATACTGTGTACCGTTGTTCCTGTCTGCCTTTGTTTTATTATAGCACTTTAATGCATTTTTGTAATATTTTTATGCATATAAGTTGTGTATGATTTATTGTTACTCTATGCCGTCACTTCATAGGTTCATTCTGATAATTCAGATTCCCGATACGATGATGTAAGCCAATTACAACTACTAAAAAGCTCTACACCTACCACCTACATACAAAGAGGGCGTACGCATTAGCGTACGCCCTCTTACCTTAATCAGCGGCTTCCTATCCTCCCAAGGGGCCTCCCCCTAAGTACTTTCGGCGTTTGTAGGCTTAACTGCTGTGTTCGGTATGGGAACAGGTGGACCCCTACAGCCATCACCACTGAATCTTCAGAGCCTGTGCCCTGACAACTACAGAAAACGTAAGTCTCTTTCCCTTATACTGCTCTTATCTTCGTAAGATAAGTCCTCGGCCTATTAGTACCGGTCCGCTCCATGCATTGCTGCACTTCCACTCCCGGCCTATCAACCATGTCGTCTTCATGGGGCCTTACTTGCTTATGCAATGAGAAACCTCATCTTTAGGCTGGTTTCACGCTTAGATGCTTTCAGCGTTTATCCGTCCCGAACGTAGCTACTCGGTTGTACGCCTGGCGGCATAACCGATACACCATTGGTTCGTCCACTCCGGTCCTCTCGTACTAGGAGCAGCCCCTTTCAAGTTTCTTGCGCCCGCGATGGATAGGGACCGAACTGTCTCACGACGTTCTGAACCCAGCTCGCGTACCACTTTAATGGGCGAACAGCCCAACCCTTGGGACCTACTACAGCCCCAGGATGTGATGAGCCGACATCGAGGTGCCAAACCTCCCCGTCGATATGGACTCTTGGGAGAGATAAGCCTGTTATCCCCAGGGTAGCTTTTATCCGTTGAGCGATGGCAATTCCACTCTCTACCACCGGATCACTAAGCCCGACTTTCGTCCCTGCTCGACCTGTCCGTCTCGCAGTCAAGCTCCCTTCTGCCTTTACACTCTTCGCGCGGTTTCCGTCCGCGCTGAGGGAACCTTTGGGCGCCTCCGTTGCTCTTTCGGAGGCGACCGCCCCAGTCAAACTGCCCGCCTGAGACTGTCCGCAGCCTCGTTACGGCTCTCGTTAGAATTTCAATAAAACAAGGTTGGTATCCCACCATCGACTCTGCGTACACTGGCGTGCGCGCTTCTACGTCTCCCAACTATCCTGTACATCTTCTACCAAAATTCAATCTCAGGTTACAGTAAAGCTCCATGGGGTCTTTCTGTCCAGTCGCGGGTAACCTGCATCTTCACAGGTACTTCAATTTCACCGGGTCCCTCGTTGAGACAGTGCCCAAATCGTTACACCTTTCGTGCGGGTCGGAACTTACCCGACAAGGAATTTCGCTACCTTAGGACCGTTATAGTTACGGCCGCCGTTTACTGGGGCTTCAATTCTCTGCTTCGCCTTACGGCTAACACGTCCTCTTAACCTTCCAGCACCGGGCAGGTGTCAGCATCTATACATCAGATTTCTCTTTAGCAGACGCCTGTGTTTGTGGTAAACAGTCGCTTGGGCCTCTCTTGTGCCACCCATTCCCGCTCCGGATGTTTCTTTCCTTCACGTACTTTGGGTTATCCTTTTTCCCGAAGTTACGGATACATTTTGCCGAGTTCCTTAACGAGGGTTTTCCCGCGCACCTTAGAATTCTCTTCTTGCCTACCTGTGTCGGTTTTGGTACGGGCGGCGTCGTCCTCACTAGAAGCTTTTCTTGACAATTGAGTCCCGGTTCCTTCACCTGTATCTCTACAGGCTCCCTATCACTTCTCGGCTTTTTAGAATACCGGATTTGCCTGGTATTCAACCTACCTGCTTAGACATGCTCTTCCAATCGCATGCGAACTTTCCTTCTTGTGTCACTCCATCGCTCAAACAGACGACGTCGGTACAGGAATTTCAACCTGTTGTCCATCTCCCTATGCGTCTTCGCCTCGGATTAGGTCCCGACTTACCCTGGGTCGACGATCGTTGCCCAGGAACCCTTAGGCTTTCGGTGGAAAGGATTCTCACCTTTCTTTTCGCTACTCATACCGGCATTCTCACTTCCTGCCTGTCCACCTGTCCTTCCGGTCAGGCTTCGCCCATGCAGGAACGCTCCCCTACCCATGTATTTTCATACATGCCAAAGCTTCGGTTCCGTACTTTAGCCCCGGTCATCTTCGGCGCAGAGTCTCTCGACCAGTGAGCTATTACGCACTCTTTTAATGGTGGCTGCTTCTAAGCCAACATCCTGGTTGTTTTCGAAACTCCACATCCTTTACCACTTAGTACGGCATTGGGGACCTTAGCTGTTGGTCTGGGCTGTTTCCCTCTTGACTACGGGTCTTATCACTCGCAGTCTGACTCCCATGGATAAGTACAGCCATTCGTAGTTTGATTAGGTTCGGTAGCCGGATAGGCCCCTACCCTGTTCAGTGCTCTACCGCCTGCACTCTTGCCATGAGGCTAGCCCTAAAGCTATTTCGGGGAGAACCAGCTATCTCCACGTTCGATTGGCATTTCACCCCTATCCACACCTCATCCAAAAGCTTTTCAACGCTCACTGGTTCGGTCCTCCACACATTTTTACCTGTGCTTCAACCTGGGCATGGATAGATCACTGTGGTTTCGGGTCTATTCCATCCGACTTGTCGCCCTATTCAGACTCGCTTTCGCTTCGGCTCCGCGTTTTCCGCTTAACCTCGCCGGATGAAATAACTCGCCGGTTCATTCTTCAATAGGCACGCCGTCGCACGCATACGGTGCTTCGACTGCTTGTAGACATACGGTTTCAGGTTCTCTTTCATTCCCCTCCCGGGGTTCTTTTCACCTTTCCCTCACGGTACTATGCGCTATCGGTCCATATCAGTATTTCGCCTTGGAGGGTGGTCCCCCCTGCTTCCCACAAGGTTCCTCGTGCCCCGTGGTACTCTGGATACTACCCCATACCCTTCTTTACGTCTACCGGGCTCTCACCGTCTCTGGCTCAGGTTCCCACCTGATTCGACTTCATCTAGGTACTTGTTGGTAGTCCTCAACCCCGGTGCGGTTTCCCGCTCCGGTTTGGGCTTTGCCCGCTTCGCTCGCCGCTACTGGGGGCATCTCTTTTGATTCCTCTTCCTCCGGCTACTTAGATGTTTCAGTTCACCGGGTGCCCTCCTCCCATACGAGAGGTGACAGTACTACTACTGCCGGGTTTCCCCATTCGGAAATCTGCGGGTCACTGGTTACTTGCACCTCACCGCAGCTTATCGCAGCTTATCGCGTCCTTCTTCGGCTGATATGGCCAAGGCATCCGCCGTACGCCCTTACTTACTTAACTTACCTTTTGAGTTTTCTAAGGTTCGAACTCTCTAATTTCTTAAAGAGGTCTTTTTCGTTTCTTACGTTTTCATGTAGTTGTCAAGGTACAGTTGAAAGGATTGACCTTTCAAAACTAAACAATACAAATCCAATGCCACAGTGCCGACCTAAAGATGGAGACATGTACAGGCCGTAGCCTCTACACTCTCATATATCCCTAGAAAGGAGGTGATCCAGCCGCACCTTCCGATACGGCTACCTTGTTACGACTTCACCCCAATCATCGCCCCCACCTTCGACGGCTGGCTCCTTGCGGTTACCTCACCGGCTTCGGGTGTGAATGACTTTCGTGGTGTGACGGGCGGTGTGTACAAGGCCCGGGAACGTATTCACCGCAGTATGCTGACCTGCGATTACTAGCGATTCCTGCTTCATGTAGGCGAGTTGCAGCCTACAATCCGAACTGAGACTCTGTTTTTGGGGTTTGCTCCGGATCGCTCCTTCGCTTCCCTCTATTAAGAGCCATTGTAGTACGTGTGTAGCCCAAGCCATAAGGGGCATGATGACTTGACGTCATCCCCGCCTTCCTCCGCATTGTCTGCGGCAGTCTCTCCTGAGTCCCCACCCTTACGTGCTGGTAACAGAAGATAGGGGTTGCGCTCGTTGCGGGACTTAACCCAACATCTCACGACACGAGCTGACGACAGCCGTGCACCACCTGTTTTCTCGTCTTCCGAAGAAGAACAGAGTATCTCTACTCCTTGCGATCAATGTCAAGGCTTGGTAAGGTTCTTCGCGTTGCGTCGAATTAAACCACATACTCCACCGCTTGTGCGGGCCCCCGTCAATTCCTTTGAGTTTCAACCTTGCGGCCGTACTCCCCAGGCGGGGTACTTATTGCGTTAACTCCGGCACAGAAGGGGTCGATACCTCCTACACCTAGTACCCATCGTTTACGGCCAGGACTACCGGGGTATCTAATCCCGTTCGCTCCCCTGGCTTTCGCGCCTCAGCGTCAGTTTTCGTCCAGAAAGCCGCTTTCGCCACTGGTGTTCCTCCTAATATCTACGCATTTCACCGCTACACTAGGAATTCCGCTTTCCTCTCCGATACTCTGAGCTTCCCAGTTTCCATCCCATCACGGGGTTAAGCCCCGCACTTTTAAGACAGACTTAAGAAGCCGCCTGCGCGCCCTTTACGCCCAATAATTCCGGACAACGCTTGCCACCTACGTATTACCGCGGCTGCTGGCACGTAGTTAGCCGTGGCTTTCTCTTACGGTACCGTCACTTCTCATGGGTATTAACCACAAGATTATTCGTCCCGTATAACAGAGCTTTACAACCCGAAGGCCGTCTTCACTCACGCGGCGTTGCTCCGTCAGGCTTTCGCCCATTGCGGAAGATTCCCCACTGCTGCCTCCCGTAGGAGTCTGGACCGTGTCTCAGTTCCAATGTGGCCGTTCATCCTCTCAGACCGGCTACTGATCGTCGCCTTGGTGGGCCGTTACCCCTCCAACTAGCTAATCAGACGCAAACCCCTCCTCCGGCGATAGCTTATAAATAGAGGCCATCCTTTCTTCCGACAGTCATGCGACTTTCGGAACGTATTCGGTATTAGCAGCCGTTTCCAGCTGTTGTCCCCATCCGTAGGGCAGGTTGTTTACGCGTTACTCACCCGTTTGCCACTAGATTGTAGAAAAAGCAAGCTTTCTCTACGCTCTCGTTCGACTTGCATGTGTTAAGCACGCCGCCAGCGTTCGTCCTGAGCCAGGATCAAACTCTCCATGATACTATGGAAAGAGCTCTTTTTGGCTCGTCCTTACTTATTGTTTGTTCATACTTACTCAATGAAATCTTATATACATAAGACCTCGCACTCTGGCGTTCATTTGGTTTGTATTGTTCAGTTTTCAAAGGTCACTCGCCGTTTGGCGACTCGTTTATCTTACCGTATTCACCTTTTCTTGTCAACCTCTTTTTTCCTGTTTTTTCGCTTTATATATAAAAAGTGGCTCTTTTGCAAATGTTGGGGTCTAGCTAACCAACAAGTTTTTTTGGCACCGAACACCATTGTGTTCGGTGTCGTTCTTTTTTGCTCAACAATAGGATACGAGTTCGGAAGCGGCCAAAGTGTCTAAGCCCGTAACTTATTCGTTTCAATACTTTGATCTTGTTATTGCATCCCTCCGTATAGCCGTTTGAAAAAGGTAGTAAGAACGCATTGGTTATCTGCCCTTTCCATGAAACAAAGGATGTGGAAAAGTTTCTAAATTCCGTTAATTGTGCTGTCTTTACACTCTTTAACCACCATTCTAAATGGTACATAATTCGTTCCTTACCCTGTCTCTCAAAGATATGAATGAACTCTTGTTTTAATCTGTATGCTTTTCTTAAGTCATCGGAAACTCGTAAGATCTCTTCTAACTTAATAAGCTCAGTATCCGTTAGGCGGCCAGGGTGTTTCATGAGTATTCTCTTGTTGCTCTTTAGCATGGCTGAATAGCGTACCAACTTCTTTTGTTCACGTTTTCTAACTCGTTCTACTGCCCAATCCACTAAACGGCAAACATGGTAACGGTCACACACAATATGGGCATGAGGAAATAAGGTTTCCATGACGAGCCTAAATTGCGGAGACATATCCATCACAATAAAGCGAACCTTTTGTCTTGCTTTTCGGCTATAGGATACGAAATACCGACACAGTGCATTCGTATCCTTCTTCGGTAACACATCAATAATATGATGGCTATCCGGGTCGGTTAAGATGACCTGATATTTTTGCCCGGCTGCATTGCCTCTAAACTCATCTATACCCAAGACGGTCGGCAATTCTTTGGGGCGAGAAATAGAAATAAGGGAACAATACCGAATGACGGTAGTTACGGAGACATGGCAAGCTCGAGCGATAGTCGTGTAGTTCAGCCCTTCATGTAATAAGCGAAATATTTCAGCAATGGTGGTCATACCTAATTGTTTATAACGCTGAATAAAGGGATTTTCTTCTGAAAATGAATGGGTGCATTGAGGGCAAGAATATCTACGTTGCTTGTATTTAGCACAAATATATAAGCCGTGGATACTCCCTAAGTTGATCGTACGGACTCGGTAGTCCTTTATGTATTTCGTAGTCTGCCCGCAACAAGGGCAGGTATGCTCTGTAACAGGAAGTATCACTTCATAGATTAATGAATCATCTTTCCGGTAGGAATTGGTAATAAATTCCCCTTTAATATTGAAGAAGGGTTGTATATAATCATTATTAGGCATATGAGATCGCATCCTTTCTTTAGGGCTTGGACACTTTTATTGTAAAGCATGCGAGCCTCATATGCTTTTGTGTTGCAAAAAAATAATGTTGAAGTCAGCACCTATTCGGTGCTGACCCCAACATTTATTATAGAACCTAAAAAGTACGGGACACACAAGATTTTGTATGTCCCGTAGTCTTTCTCCTACTTATCCGGTGCCGCAAAGGCCTTTGCGATTTCACTATACAATTTACAGTCCGCTACGCGGAGAGCTTTAATAAATCCGTCAGAAACAGAGGTTCTTCCCCAATTTTCTATAACAGGCTCTATATGTATATGAATGAGCGTATTTTCTTTTCTCTTCCCATTACTCCTACGACCGTTGCTTTCACTTACTAACGGTAGATCTTCCTTGTCTTTAAACGAAGCTTTCAACCCCTCTATATCCCTTTTAAGAACATCATATGTCTCTCTTATGATTTCCTGTAAGCGCAAGAAAGTTTCTTCACGATTTAATCCGTTGTCCCGTCCCGATTCATCATAATACCTTAAGGCTAAATACAGTCCATTCCCGTCAGTATCAATACGCCAAAAGAGGTAGGGGTGTGTCTCGTCCCCCCATTCAAAAGGTCTACGCCAAAATTTTATATGTGACCAACGTCCGCCTCCTATATTATGGCTGGAATTAATAACACGACTTCCGTCTCCCCTTGTCCGAGGCTCCCACATTCGCTGACCGATTCCCAAAGCAGTTTCACCGTCAAATAAGATACGTAAGAAATAATACGGCACAACTTCCGTCGTCTTTAACAGAGTTTCTAAATCCGTCCCCTCCGTCAAGGCACGCTCATATAAATTCGCTTTGTCCAAGAACTCTTCATGCAAATAAGCACTATACATGCTTACGAGTTCACTGTCATGAACATATGTGTCAACAGCTTTAACTAAATCCTCGGCAGACACTGCCAAAACAGGAATCGCCTTTTCTCTCAGTTTTCTTTCCCGTTTCACCGTATCCCAGTCGGCATCACTGAAAAATCCCGTCTTTACATAGGCTACGAAACAGTTAAACCAGCACGCTTCCAGAGTATATTCATTACGCACAATTTTTTTTAAATCTTTTTCTATATCTTTATTCCTACCGTCTTCTTTCGAAAGACTGTCCAACAAGTTGTCCAGTTCCGTTAAATACGTTTGTATCTGATCGTCATGCTCCGATGTGTTCACCTTGTCTTCAATAACCAGGGCATCTATCGTCCGATTACTATACACTACCAAAGCCAGAACATCCATATGCTTAAATTGCCGCCTGATAACAACACCTTTAATCTTCGGCAAGGCATCATTCTTACGGCCTGACAGCAAGGCCCAAAAACTTCTACCGAGTCCATATAATGGCGAGTCTTCATCCCGATTTAAACAATCCAAGGCCCAGCAGAAAAAAGCGTCTTGCGAAAGTTCACTCGTAGCAAATGCAAAAAGGTTGTGTTTCACACTCATCCCTCCGTTCGTGTCACTCCTTATCCTCTTAATTATACTAGATTTTCTTTTATTTTCAACATCTTTCTTTATGGGCATATCGTTCTTTTCTGCCATACCAGTGTATCATATTCCTCAATTACCTTCTTTACACGCTTTGATTTAAATAGCCTATTCTGTCCGTTTTATTAATTTTTATGTCTTTATTTTTCTTCTTATTCGCATATTCAAGCGATTCTACACTATTTATTTATCATTTGTCTTTATTTTTATTCATTTTTTACTTGTTTTTATTTATCCATTGTTGTATACTTATACCATCTTAAAGAAAGGCAGGCGATTTTATATGTTTAAAAAATTTCTCGCACTTATTGCTCTTACTTTCATTGCTGTCAGTGCCTTAACAGGTTGCGGCACCTCGAGTCCTCAAGGCAACACCGAAAAAACACTCATCATAGGCATGAACCCCAACTTCCCACCTTTCGAATTTACGCAAGGTGAAGACTACGTCGGCTTCGATGTAGATTTATCCAAGGCTATTGCCGAGAAGCTGGGCATGAAACCCGAAATCAAGGCCATGGCGTTTGACGGACTCATCCCGGCTTTACAAAGCGGTCAAATAGACTTAATTGCTTCGGGCATGGATGCGACTCCCGAAAGAAGAGAGCATGTTAATTTCACACAAACATATTTTAAAGACGGATATACGATTGTCGTACGCAAAGATAATGACACCATTCACAGCTTTGATGATTTAAAAGATATAACCGTAGGTGCACAAATGGGTACTAAAGCAGCCGATTATGCCAAACAATACGGGGCTGTAGTAAAAGAATTTAACCAAAACGACCAATGTTGGATGGAGTTAGAATCACATACATGTGATGCCGTAGTCGTTAACAGAGTCGTGGCTTTATACTTCCTAAATCAAGGCGGAAATAAAGCTTTTAAAACAGTCGGCGAACCTATTCTGTCGGCCGGCGTATCTATGGCCACGACAAAAGAAAATGCAGAATTGACCGCAAAGGTCGACAAGGCCTTGGCTGAATTGAAAGCCGACGGCACATATGCTACATTATATAAGAAATGGTTCGGTACGGAACCGACCGATTAACCGGTTAGTAACATAAAGACAAGGATTCATTATGTATAAGGCTTATATTTTTGACTTCGATTACACTTTGGCAAATTCCGAAAAAGGAATTGTCATGTGCTTTGAAAGACTCTTTGCCGATGAAGGATATGGCCCTTTTCCCAAAGATGTAATACGACGAACCATCGGTATGACTATGTACGACGCCATGGCTCAATTGACAGGCGAAACCGATTCGTCTAAAATAAAATCACTTATAAACTTATATAAGATACGGTATTCCGATGTTTTAATGACAGCCAACACCCGTTTATATGACGACACGATTCCCGTGTTGACTCATTTAAAGAAAAACGGAGCTCTGTGTTGTATTGTTTCAACCAAAACCCGCTCCCGAATTTCGGAAACCTTACAGCGTGACGGCATAGAGTCACTCATTGACTGCATTATCGGTTTTGAAGACGTAACGGAACCGAAGCCTTCCGGTGAAGGGATTCATCTCATTCTACATCGCTTCAACCTTGCTCATAGCGACGTACTCTACATCGGCGACAGTCTGATTGATATGGACACGGCGCAAGCTGCCGGCGTTAATTTTGCCGCCGTTACGACAGGTATGACAACGGTTGCCGATTTTACAGCAGCCGGTCAGTATAGAATTCTGCAAAATCTAAGCGAATTAATTTAGGAGGGTTTTACAATGAAAAAGAAGTATTTAGCAGTATTAGCTGCATCAGTGGCAGCCGTATCCCTTTTTGCTGCCGGTTGCGGCAGCAATTCATCCACCTCATCGTCTTCGGAAAAGACCTTGGTTGTCGGCACTGAACCCACTTTCCCGCCTTTTGAATTTACGGAAAATGAAAAAGACGTAGGCTTTGACATAGACTTAGCCCAGGCGATTTGTGATAAATTGGGCTACAAGATGGAAGTTAAAAACATGGGCTTCGACGCCCTTATCCCTGCACTGCAAAGCGGTCAAATAGATTTAATTGCAGCCGGAATGGATGCGACACCTGAACGTCAGGAAAAAGTAAATTTCACGGACGTATACTTTAAAGGCGGTTACTCTGTTGTCGTAAGAAAAGATAATACAGATATTACAGGCTTCGACTCCCTTTCAGGAAAAACCGTAGGCGCACAAGTGGGATCAAAACCGGTTGAAATATCGCAAGAACACGGCGCAACAGTTAAACAGTTCGACACGAATACACAAGGCTGGATGGAATTGGAAGCCGGTACAATTGATGCCGTCGCTATCGATCAGGCTGTCGCACTTTACTATTTACAGCAGGGCGGCAACGCTAAGTTAAAACTGGCCGGCGAACCCATTCTTTCTCGCGGCGTCGCTATGGCAACTGCCAAAGACAAAACTGATTTGACACAACAAATTAACAAGGCCCTCCAAGACTTAAAAGCTGACGGAACTTATGCTAAGTTGTATAAAAAATGGTTCGGAACGGAACCGAAAGAATAATTATCTTTCACAAAAAGCAAACACCGATGTCTGCCAGATACATCCGGCAAGACATCGGTGTTTTTCTATGCCTGTTTCAGGCATTATACACTATTTTGTTTCTTCTACGTCCAAGAGATGGACAGGCGTCGTAGCATGGTCACTTGCTTCGGCATCACGATTTTCAGCGGCCTGATCGTCCGATCGCTCCACTTTCACAGCCGAGTCGAGTAGCGCTTTCAAACGATTTTCCTCATCGGTCACGTCTTTGACAACAGTTTTCGCAACCTCATCGGGTACCAAAATATACCGAACGGGCAGGTTCGCCGCACCGGGCGGCATGAAATGTATGTTAACGACATCTCCGCTCTTAAATGTCGTTACATATTCTATGGCGTAAGCATTGCCGAACCCCATGCTATGTCCCGTTCGAGGCAAGCCTACCGTTTCCGTCGATGATTCACCGCCGTGTTTTCTCGTCACTTCAACAACCCCCGAATATTCTCCGCCAATGGGATTAAAGTACAAATGCACAGGCCCTTTTCCCTTTGTGTCTACGGTTACCGTATAGTCAACACCGTAATTACCGAAATTTTCAGACGGGCGATTGTCGAGTATATCCGGCCCTTTTAAAAATGAGTCACTCTGTCCGTCAGCTAAAAGAATATAGGAAATACCGTCCTTCGGAGTATAAGGAACCAAGGTTTTCAGGGCCCGATCCTTCCCTTTAAAACGCCCCCTCAGTTTTACATCATCACTGGATAGCAAAAAGGCACGTTTCATAAATTCGCCGGGGTCCGCATAAGACGGCATCATAACAGAAGAAACTTGGGCCGCCCCGTCTACGCGAAAGTCTACAATTCCTGAAAAAAGCTGATCAGGATATACAGTTACGTCGTTCAATCTGTTGTCAAGAAGTGCCGTTCCCCGTGCCGGCACAGTAATCTTATATTCTTTTTGTTTATCCTTATAGTAGATTTCCGACAATTCTCTACCTACGCCGTAATAGTCTTCACTGGGATGACTGTACCAGGACCCCCGTACATAAATATCGACAGGCTTATCCTCCGAATTGGATGCGACAACGAGTATTTTTTTATTTTCATTGGTTTGATTGACATGGTAAAAATACATACGACTATCCCCTCGTACCATGTCACTATACAGCATGCCGTCACGAGTCGCGTACTCGGGGCTGTCGGAAAACAGCAGATGTCCCGTATCCTTCGGAGCCCCTAATGCAATCTGTTTCATAGGCAGCCGTACTATTTTATCGGCCACAGCCGGCGTTCGCACATCGGCACCGTATACGGTAAATCCGGCTAAGACGGTGAGGGCCGCTACCGTACATTTCAATAAATGTTTCTTACCAAACTTCATATTTCTTCCTACCTTTCCGCTTTTTCGGCTAATTGTCGAATTTTACTGAAACGATGTGACAGACCTGACTTGGATATGCCTGACAACTCAGCCAATTCCCCGAGTGTCGCCTCGGGATTTTCCAGCCGTATTTCGGCAGTCTCTCGTAATTTAGGCGACAGTTCTCCATATCGCCCCGAAGCTTGTAAGCGCTCAATATCACGAATCTGTCCTACTGCCGCATCAACGGTCTTTTGCAAATTGGCTGTTTCACAATTAACCACTCGATTCACATTATTTCGCATCTCTTTAAGGACTCGCACACTTTCAAACTCCAAATAAGCTCTATCGGCACCTATGTATTGTAAAAATTCGGATACTCCGTTGCCTTCTTTTATGTAGACCAAAAACTCACCCTTGCGATCCGTCATCTTAGCCGGTAATTTAAAGCGATGCATTAACTTCAATAAAAATGCGGCCAATCTTTCATGTTCCGTCATAATCTCCAAATGGTAATCGCCGTTAGGCTTGTTAACCGAACCTCCTCCCATAAACGCACCGCGAAGAAAGGCTCGACCGTATTCACTTTTTTTTAATCCCAATTCGGAAAAATCCTTATCTTCGGGCCATACGGCTAATGTTTCCAAAGCCGCTGTCGTTTCAGCCGTCGGTGATAGACGCAAAACATAATAATTCTTTTTGCGCAGTTTCAAGCCTCGACGCACACTGACTTCCGGCGGAACCCGTGAAATCAGTCGCCACCCGGAAAGAGCCCGACGGGCTACGGCATTATTGGCAGTGCTGAATTCCAATCCTGCCGTACAATCGGCGGTACCGTGTAATACAGTACCGCCGATACATAACAAAGCCGCCAACTCGGCTCGCCTGACCCCTTCGTCCGCTGTCTCGTAATGAGCGATTTCGTTTTTCACATCTTCCGCAAAGGACATAATGCCTCCTAGTGCTTACGATTATATCGTTTTAAATAATAATTTAAAAGTTGAGGAGATAAGTCGCTGCGCAAGGCATTGATTAAATCGAAGAGGACAGTCGCCAATTTTTTGGGATCATGAGTAGAACCCGTCTCCTTACTGACAAGATCCGATAAAATAACCGTTGCTCCTTCTTTACCCGTCTCTTTTTTGTCAATACGCACAGGTTGTTGCCCTGCCTCCGCATAGTGTTGCAATACAGCCGGATCGACAGCCCCGTTATTGGCCAGTACAAAGTCTATAATCTCCGCTCCTGCATGACGATTAATTGCCGCCACATGGTCGGACACACTATAGCCATCCGTTTCACCGGGCTGAGTCATTACATTACAAATATAAATTTTCTTTGCCTCACTCTCTCTGATTGCCGCTGCAATATCAGGAATAAGCAAGTTCGGCATAATACTTGTATACAAGCTGCCGGGACCGAGAACGATAGCATCCGCTTCGCGGATAGCCTGAATAGCGGATGTTACGGCTTTCGGCTCTGCCGGTGTCGTAAAGACCCGTTTTATTTTTCCCTTCACCAAGGGAATCTGCGACTCCCCTTGTACAACGGTGCCGTCCGTCATTTCCGCATTAAGCAGAATGGTTTCCGCTGACGAAGGAATAACATTACCTCGTATTTTCAAAATTTTACTGGTCGCATCCATAGCACCTTCGGCATCGCCCAACACTTCAATAAGTGCAGCAATAAAAAGATTGCCGAAGCTATGTCCCGATAAATTACCGGATCCGCCGAAGCGATGGTCAAAGAGTTTTTCCATCAGCCCTTCCTTGTCGGCCATAGCTACCAGGCAGTTACGTAAATCTCCGGGAGCTATCATATCCAAGTCCTGCCGAATGCGCCCGGACGAGCCGCCGTCATCGGCAACCGTGACAACAGCCGTTAAGTTATAAGTCTTGCTTTTCAAGCCTCGTAACAGAACGGATAGGCCCGTACCTCCGCCAATAACGACAACCTTCGGTCCCTTGGACAGCTTAAGATTTTCTAAAATCAGGTCACTGAAATTACCCGATTCACCGGGCATGACAATGGATAACATATTGCGAACCAACCGTCGAGTAGTCCACCCCATGATCAATATACCTGCAAGAAGTATGACTATACCGGACGAGGCCAACACCGTATAGTTGTAATGACCTGTCACTTCATACAGCATGCGAAAAGTCCATTCTTCCAAAGCCCCGATCCATTCATAGTTGAAAGTAAGAATCAAACCGAAGCTGGTAATCATCATGCCGATACCGAAAAGAAATAGCCATCGTTTGACATGAACACCGGGACGCAACCATCTGAAAAGTTTCATAAGAAGTCTCTCCTATCGTTCGTCCCCTTCATATCCGGGGGCATCGCATTTTACTTCATTTTTATCCATATCACGGTGTTCAATCGTCACCGGCACCTGTTGTTCACGCAAATGCTTATACATGGCTTCCGCCATAGCTACACTACGATGCAACCCGCCGGTACAACCGACTGCAATCACCAACTGGCCCTTTCCCTCGGCTTTATAGTGAGGTAAAAGAAAATCGATAAAAGAAAACCATTTTTCTTTAAATACACGCGTTACATCCGATGCTTCCACATAATCGCGAACTGCCGGAACCCGCCCTGTCGAGTGACGTAATTCTTCCACATAAAAGGGATTGGGCAAAAAGCGTACATCTTCGACAATATCGGCATCAATGGGGATTCCGTATTTAAAGCCGAAGGATACTACCGTCACTGACAGTTTTTCATCCTTTTTTCGTAACGTATATTTTTTTCGAAAAACTTCCCGTAATTCCTTCATGGTCAGCCCCGTCGTATCGAGGATAACATCGGCATGTCTTCTCAGTTGAGCAAAACGTTCTCTTTCCACCTCAATGCCTTTACTGATTCGCCCTTGAACGGCAAAGGGATGGACTCTGCGCATTTCCTTATAACGACTGATCAAGGTTCGTTCCGAAGCTTCCATAAAGACAACTTCACAGGAAATTCCCCGGTCTCGCATATCGTTTACGGCCTTTTCCAGACCGCCCAGATAAGCGTCATCCCCTATATCGGCACTGACAGCTACATGCCGAACCCGATCTCCGCCGCTTTTAGCGCAAATCGAAGCAAATTCAGGAATCAGTGCCGGCGGAATATTGTCGATACAAAAATACCCCATAGTTTCCAAAATTTGTAATGCATGGCTCTTTCCCGAACCGGACATACCTGTAAGAATGATTAAATGAAACTGTCCCATACAAGTTCTCCCCTCTTGTTACAAAACAAATCGTTCCAAGGCAACGGCTACGCCGTCTTCATTATTGCTTTCTGTCACAAAGTCTGCTACTTTTTTCACTTCATCCGCACTATTGGCAACAGCGACGGAAAAACCCGCTTTTTTTAACATTTCCGTATCATTTTGACCGTTACCGAATGCCATGGCTCGGCTCACATCAATTTTATAGTAATAGCACACGACTTCCAGAGCCCTTCCCTTAGAGGTTCCCGCAGCCATAATTTCCAAATATTCAGGACGTGAAAACAACAGCTCCGCTTCCTGCCCGGTCACCTTACGCAAATACTCCTTTACGGCCGGCAACTCATCGGCTCGTCCGTGTATGAGTATCTTGTCAGCCCCTTGTCGAGGAATTTTATCAATAGTTCCCGTTTCTACAGCGCATATACCCGTATGCCGTTCATAGGATTCTACGAACGAGTTTTTTTCTCTGACATATAAAGTGTCATCAATATAGGTCTGTGCCGTCCATCCGTATCTAAAGGCCTCCTTATTAATCTGTGCCGTAAGCTCGGGCGACAAGGTTTTTTCATACAATTTTTCACCGGATATTTTCTGAATCAAGGCCCCTGAAAATAAAATCAACGGCATGTCGGGAAGTGCAAGCAAATCCGCATAAGGTTTGGCCGTAGCATACATTCTGCCTGTAGCAATAACGGTAACAATATTCTCTTTTGCCAAGCGGTGCAGGTCATTCAGCGTTCGTTCCGATATGGTTCCGTCATCACGCAACAATGTATCGTCCAAATCAAAGGCTATCAGTTCGGGCTTATTCATAATTCTTTTCCGCCGACTTCCATTCGAAAGGCTTTCCTTCGCTTTTGTCCCCATGTGAAGTTCTCACATCAGCCGATAGTTCATCGGCAAACTCTTTGCTTAATACATCGATTTTTTCAGCCTGCTCAGGCGTCGCCTTATCCTTATTTGTAAGAGCCGTCTCCACCATTTTTACCATTTCGTAACGGGTAAGAGGATAAGTCGGACTTACCCTATCTCGTTCGACTCCGGTCAAGCCTGCCTCTGTCAGTTCTTTTACATATATATAGGCTTGCGATTTTTTCTCGACAACATCAAACGGATTGGGAGCATACGGATTATAAGCCCATACTGACGAAGTAATCATCCCTACTGCCAATAGGATCATCATAACTTTTTTCATTTTTTCTCCTGTGAGATAAAAAATATACTCTCCGGCAACTGCATTCGATACAGTCACATAGAGAGCATATCATGTCATTCAAAGCTTAATTTTCTTCCGATTTCACGGTTTCCGGCGTTTCCGCAACACCCTCTTCAGAAGAGCCGTCAATAACCATATCGTCCAAAAGGCGCAACTGGCTTGTCAAAATAGCTCTACATTTAGCACGGAAAGCATTCGTCTGAGCTTTCAGGCTGTCTACTTCCTGCTGCGTCGCCTGCATGTTAATAGACGTTTCGTCTACCATTTGCTTTTTCTTGTTTTCCGCTTCCTGTAAAATAAGCTCTGCCTCTTTACGGGCCTGTACCTTGACATTTTCCGCCGTTTCCTGGGCCAACATCAAAGTGCTGTTCATCGTCGCTTCCATTTTTTCATATTGAGCCAACTTATCCTGCAACGATTCGCAACGTTCCTTCAGTTCGCTGTATTCACGATAAACTTTTTCATAATCTGTCGCAAGAGTTTCCATAAAGTTATCTACATCTTCTTCGGCATATCCACGAAAGCCCTTTTTAAACTCTTTATTATGAATATCCATAGGTGTCAGCATAGTACAATTCCTCCTGTCTGATCCGTTCTTTATATAAATCGTTTAAGCAATACGCCTGTGCGTCCCTTTCTTGACGTTCCTGTAATCTCCGCCACTTCCATACGCCCTTTTCCGCGTAAAGAAATGACCGTGCCGGCACCGACTTCCTGTGCCGGTCCCTTAGCAGGTTGCCAATTTACCTGTACGCGCTCGCCTTTAATAGCCTCAGCCGCTTTTGGTACGCGATATACCGAAACCGGACGAGACAATAGCATCCAATCGCAGAGAAGCTACAGTGGTCTTTACTTCCTTGACCTTCTCTTTTCGAGGCGGTATATCAGATAAAGGAATCTCCGTTACCGTTACGGTTACCATGGCTATTTTTTCCAGGTTTTGCCGCAAATAATCATACAAGGTCGAGTCAGCTAAAATAACGGCCCCGTCTTCATGCATAATAATATCGCCGAAACGACTCCGATCAATACCGAGACCCGTTAAAGAGCCCAATACGTCGCGATGTCCCAATAGTCGATACCGTGCATCCCATGTCAAGCGACAAGCCGTAATACCGAAGTCCACAGGACCGTCATAGTCTTGACGTACGAAGGCCAGCTTTACTCGCTCCGCACCCTCATAACCACCGTTGATACGAAGCTCCAAGCCTGCGGCATGAGCTTTAACCGTCTCCCCGATTTGTACGGCACCGGGCGAAGCGAATTCGCTAACTGCATAAGGTCGACCCTTATTGGTGCTGTCCGCCAAGTCGATTAGGCGGGCGGCAAACTCGCCGTTATCCGTTCCCTTGTAATAGCGAATAATATTATCTCTGTTTTTCACCCAAAACTCCGTTTATACGCGAGGCGGTTGTTGTGTTTCTTCTCCGCCTGTTTGCCACGACGTAAGTTGCGCCGTGAAATCACCGTAATCACGTTTACCATGGTCGACAGCTACATTACTGGGAACACACAGGAAGATATCCTTGCCGACTTTTTGAATATTCCCATCCAATGCATAAGTCGCACCGCTAATGAAATCAACAACCCGTTTGGAAACATCTGCCGCCGTATTCTCGAAATTAATGACAACCGGCTTGCGTTCACGTAAATAATCGGCAATATTTTGAGAGTCATCAAAAGTCTCCGGTTCGACAATCATCATCTTCATCGGCCGATCGGACTGGGCACTGCCTAAGGAAGAACGACGAGGCGCTGCAACGGTGCGACGAGCCGGCTGTGCTTCTTCCACTTCATCTTCTTCATCTACATAGTCGTCATCATTTTCGTAATCGTCGTCATTGAACCCGCCTACGTTGTTAACTACTTTGTTCCATAAACTTTTCAATCCCATGATAAAATCCTCCTTAGTAATTTCTCGGTCCGAATATAGCCGTACCGACGCGGACAATATTGGCGCCTTCTTCAATTGCTATCTCAAAATCGTGAGTCATGCCCATTGATAAATAACGGACCTGCCCGTCAGGAAATTTTCCTTTCATGTCATCGTACAAGGCCTTTGCAATACGAAATACGGGCCTCGTCTCTTCGACATTTTCAAAGTTGGGTGCCATGCACATAAAACCGCAAACGCGTACGTGTTGAGCCTCCTTAGCCAAACAACACAACTCCGGAAACTCTTCGACGGCAGCTCCGGTTTTACTCTCTTCTCGAGCCACATTTACTTGCAATAAAATATCCTGTACTTTCCCGATTTTTTCCGCCTCTTTGTCAATCGCCGCCAGCAAATGTTGCGAGTCAACGGAGTGGATGAGGTCGAAATGAGCTACAGCCTGCTTCACTTTATTGGTCTGTAAATGACCGATAAGGTGCCACTTCAGCTTATTATCGGGGAATGCTTTTTGCTTGTCCGTTCCTTCCTTTACCCGGTTTTCACCTACATCGGTAACGCCGCATGAAGCCGCTTCAATCATATCCTCTACAGGATGATTCTTCGTAACGGCAACAAGAGTCACCGTATCGACTCGACCTGCTCGAGCCATAGCTGAAGCCATGCGTGAGCGGACATTTTCAAGGTTTTCTGCAATCAAGCCGTATCCCCCTGTCTAAAAAAAACTTATACGTTCCTATTATATATAGTTATCTGTACAATTACCAGTCTTTTTTACAAAAAGCTTTATTATAGTAATAAAGCGAAAACCGTATTACGTCCCGCAATAAATACCTTGCCGTCGCAAAGAGAAAAAGCGCTCCTTTTCTTTATAAGTGCAAGAGTTGCTGACGAATATGTGCTGACTGTCGACTCCGCCCTGTTTCAGCTCCCTTTCAACCGCCTCTTTCATATTCACATGTACGGTTAATCCTATCTCACCTTGCTTTTTCATCAAAGCATCGGCAACATTTACGGTTACATACTCCTCCGAAGCAGCCGGACCGATATAGGCAAACAACTCTTCGGGTCTACTTCCGTAAATGATATTCATTGCAAAAAGGACGGACGAAACCAATCTACTTTTCAATTCCGGAATATCTGCCGTCACTACGGCACAGGCATGATGTTGTGCATCAAAAAGAATAAGCGGCACAGCATCGGCGGCAAACATGAACAAAGGAGTATCTCGCAAATCCGTCATCAGGGCCTTCGTTCTTTTTAACGCACAAAAATAATCTCCCGCTCCGGCCCCCCGCTCAGCTTCTCCTACGACGACAATATGTCCCGGCTCGCCGCCCCCTGTCGTCGTAATGTTCAAAGGGATTGCAAGCTAAAGCGGCACAAAGCCGTCGTCTGTTCTCTAACACGGATAAAAGCGGTATCACCGCCTTCAAAGGCACAGTTCAAGGAAGCATATTCTCCGGAACTGCACCCGCCAACCCGTTCCGTCACGCCGTGTAAAAACGGAAAAGCCCGTAATTCCGGCCAATCTTCCCAGACCGGAACAGTTTCCTTAGAGACTCGAACAGTCATGAGAACCTCCGCAAACTTGACACCGCTTACAACCGTCAAAACAAGGTAGTGTATACTCACCCTTCTCGGCTTTAACTAATTCTTCCTCTAAATACCCTTCTTTCAATCCCGTATCGAGAACGGCCCAAGGCAGAATTTCATCTAAATCACGCTGTCTGTACAAAAAGGCGTCACTGTCAAAGTTCAATTCCTTCACGGCCCTTTTCCATCCTTTTATCCCGCCATATTCACAGGCTTTTGCCAAAACAGCTCCGACTCGCCTGTCACCGCGTGAAAGAATAGCCTGTATATAACATTCCCGAGTTGATTCGATTAACACTTCAATACGCCGGTCCTTTTTAAAAGCCGTCTTGATAGACGCCAACCGGGTATCAACCGTCTTTTTGTCCGTTACGGCCATCCACTGAAAAGGCGTACACGGCTTGGGGATAAAGGGATTGATACTCAGCGTAATTTTGCTCATATTACCTATGGACGACATGTGATCACGCACACGCAACGTCATGTCGATAATCCCCTGTATATCTTCGTCCGTTTCCATCGGCAGTCCCACCATAATGTACATACGGACATGTTTAATACCTGCTGCTGTAGCCAAATCGACCGAATGCATCAGATGCTCTTCTTCAATCCCTTTATTAATAATGTTACGCATATGTACACTACCGGCTTCAGGTGCCAGTGTAATTGTTTTCTGTCCGCTTTCCGCAAGGCCTTTGACGATCACCGGTGTTATCGAGTCGGCTCGCAATGACGCACAAGAAAACGATAAATTTTCACTGCGAATGAATTCAACCAATTCGTCAATGTACGGATAATCGGAAATAGCCGCTCCCATGAGCCCGATTTTCTTTCCCGCCGCCTTGCCGCGCAAAACCGCCTCTTTTACATACGCCAGAGGTCGCATGCGCGGCTTACGATAGCAATATCCGGCCATACAAAATCGACAATGGCGACCGCAACCGCGCCCTACTTCCACCAAATACATGGCACCGAATTCAGTATGCGGCGTATCGACTACCGTTTCTCCCGGTAAAGTTAACTCGGCCCATTGCCGCTCTACCTTTAAAGGGGCTCCGTCATGCCGTATGATGGCCAATAACCGTCCCGTTTCATCATAGCGGTGTTCATATAAGGACGGTATGTACATTCCCGGTACCTTCGCCAGTGCCTTCAAGGTCTCTTTTCTCGTATATCCTCTTTCCTTACATTCATTAAGGCAATCAAGGAAGTCGGGAATCGTCGTTTCCCCTTCACCGACAATGCATACATCGATAAACGGAGTAAGCGGTTCGGGATTGAAGAAGGCTACCGGCCCACCCATAACAACCAACGGCTCGTCTTCCCCTCGTTCGGGCGCAAGAACCGTGATCCGACTGCGTGCCAACAGTTCCGGTACATGGAAATAATCCATTTCGAAATTAACGGAAATTCCGACCACTTCAAAGTCTCTTACAGGACGGGCATTTTCTACAGTTAACAAGGGCGTATTTGACTTTTCATATAAACCGGCCAACTTGCCGTCAGGCAGAAATGCTCGTTCGCATTGCCAATCATTCCGTTTATTGACAATATCGTAGACGATTTGAAATCCCAAATTACTCATGGCTACTTCGTATGTATTGGCGTAACAGACAGCCATAGTCCGTCTCGTGCCGAAGGGATATGAGTAATATCCCCGTTCTGCACTTCTTATATTTTTAAGTTCTTGTTCAATTTCCCAAGACACGAAGTTCCTCCTGCATCTACGTCAAACTCTATATGCCCTATTTTACCACATTCGATAAAGCAAGCTTAAGACGAAAAAAATCGGACCCGGCCGAGACCGAATCCGATTTTTATAAAACTTATGCGTTTTTCTTTTCTTTATCTACTGCAATAGCATCGGAGCAGCAAACGGCAACAACGTCCGCCACATCTTCTGCCGAAGCACCGCGAGACAAGTCAAGTACCGGTTTGGCAAGGCCTTGTACCAAGGGTCCCAAAGCCGTCGCATTGGCAAAACGCTGTACCAACTTGTACCCGATATTAGCCGCATCCAAGCTGGGGAATACAAGAATATTGGCATGACCTGCAACTTTCGAACCCGGAGCTTTATTTGCGCCGACTTCCGGAACGATAGCCGCATCGGCCTGAATTTCACCGTCAAATTCGAAGTCTACGTTACGGGACTTAAGTATTTCGACAGCTTCACGTACAACATCAACGGAGCCGCCGCTACCGCTTCCCTTCGTGGAATAAGAAAGCATAGCAACCTTCGGGTTAAGAATCTGAACAGTACGACGTGCACGATCCACACACATAGTAGCAATATCAGCCAACTGTTCAGCAGTCGGATCAGGAATAACGCCGCAGTCACCGAGAACGAGAATACCGTTATCACCGTACTGAGGAGTATTGGTAATCAAAATAAAGGCACTTGATACGGTCTTATTGCCCGGCTTAGGCCCGATAACCTGTAAGCCGGCACGAATAACATCAGCCGAAGTCGTAGCCGCCCCGGATACAACACCGTCAGCATCGCCGAGAGCCAAGATACCGCAAGCAAACATAGTGTAATTATTCAGCATAATTTCACGAGCTTTTTCCGGTGTCATGCCCTTTTTTTCACGTTTTTTTGCAAAATAAGCGCATAATTCGTCCATACGGCCATATGTTGCAGGATCGATAATTTCAGCACCTTCCAATGTAATTTGGAATTTTTCGGCATCTTTGTGAATCTGTTCTTCACTACCGATCAGGATAATTTTGGCAAAACCGTCCGCCAATACGCGTTCAGCTGCTTTCAATACACGACGGCTGTTAGTTTCGGGCAAGACGATTCTTTTCTGTGCCTTGCTTACGCGAGCCTTCAAGTCATCTGTAAATCTCATTGAGTACCACCCCTTAATAGCTACTTAATAACAATTAATACCAATACATTATAATACAAATACGGGTACCTGCAAACACTATTTATACTTTCCTTCTATATGAGAAGCCATTAGGCGTGCCTTTTCTTCTATCTTTTCACACGCAAGAATGCTCTTCGGTTCGTGTGCCGTCTCAACGAGGGCAAAATACGGCGGTAACATGAAATTTTTGTTAAGACACATGGTTGAGGCGATTTGCTCGGCCACAATGTCCCCGCCGCTATAACCGGAAACTACCAGAGCATACAAGCGCTTTACCGCAAAATTATCGTATTCGGAACGAAACAGTGCCGTCAGACGATTAAAAAAGGCCGCCATATTAGCTCCCACGGCATCATTGTAATTGGGACATACGAGCAGAAGGGCATTGCATCGTTTCAAAGCCGGATATACGGATTCCACCATATGCCCGCCGTAAAAGCAGGCACTCTGCTCCCCGTAATGCAAACACATTTCGTAAGCACACCCGCGACAATCAATCAGTTCCCCGTCAAGGAGGGAGATTTCTTCTACACACGTCGCTGCCGTCAAATTTTTTTTCACCATTTCCCATAAAAGTAAGGTGTTTGATGTGGAATGCCGGCTCGCATGCACGACAAGAAGCCTCGTTGTTTCAGGCTGTTGCGGTAAAGGGCCGGACAGCTTTTCTACCAGATCGCAAACGGCAAGTATATAGGCCTCTTTCTTGGAAACCTTTCTGATGCGGGCACGAACAGTAAAGTTATATAATGATCCCGTGCCTTCTACAAGCGGGGTACCGGGAAAGATGCAACCGGCACGATTAGCTATAAATAACAACTCACGTGCCGTCTTTTTAGTAAATAATTCATCGGGTCCGTCAACAAGAATGCCGCCACGAACACCTGCCAACAAGGTCTTGTTTTCGTATAATACGGCAACGAGTTTTCTGTATGCCTCATTATAACCGCCTGCACCCAATGCTATGACAAACAGACACGCACTCCCCTCTAAGCGCCCCGTTAAGTCCTGCAACTCTTCCGGGGTCTCCGTCCGGATATATTTGTGTCCGACCAACGCTTGTTTTAAAGCCTCATCCTGACGCCTGCGTACCGCTTCGTCACCGCCTTGTAATCGGATGATGTACATGATATCACCGTCCTTTTTACGACAAAGTGCAAAGGGTCAAGTAAGCCTTACAAATCCGCCTATACAAGTCATCGGGAAGCTCCGGGTCTTCATACTCTATATGTCCGGAGATAAATCTGTTTCGCACCCCCATAAATGCCCCCCGTTCTTCATCTCCCAACCACACTGAACCGTAATGCCATTGTCCGCGTAAGGCATAAAGAATAGACAGTGCCGCTGATGACAAGGCCGGGGCAATATACGGTTTGTAGCCCAAATCACGGACAACAAGATTAGCCGTTACGACCCTCTCCGTTAACTGTCGAGAAAGTTCGTCATCATAATCCTTCAAACTGTCGGCTACGACTAAATCGGCCCCGTGCGGCCCGTATACGCGCCCCTCGGCTTTAAATCTTTCACCTATACCGTTTTTTTCAGCATAATACAAGGCTCGTCCGTACATCACTCCCAAGCCGAATCCTTGCACATATCCGGGCGGCACTGCCGCTTCTTTTAAAAACACTCGACATAACGGATCCACGGGATCCGACACGATGCAGGTCAGCCCGGAGAATTTTCGTTCGCGAGCCAAACAAGCAAAATGCTTCACCAATCCTTTGTTTGCTTCATACTGAGCCATGCGCACATCCCCTCCGACACTTACCGGCGGCACAGCCTTAGTAGCACAAAAGATAAAGACATCACAATCAAAAAGTGTCTCTTCCGTCACAATTTCAACGGGCGGCACCCGCACAGACCCGTCAGGATAAATGATTTGATTCATCTCCATTTCCAGCCGTTCCAGATTGGCCTTGTTAATGTCATACATGCCGCATCGGTCAAGACAATCTCCGCCTAAAGGCGCAGACCTGTCAGCATAGTAGTCCCTACATCACCGAGAGCCGCAATATTTACTTTCAGACGCCGTTGCGGCATTTGAAACGCAACTAAGTCTATAGTCTTAAGAATGCCCGCTTCCTTCGGTAAATCATGAATATACATGATATATCTCCTATTTAGAACCTACGAATTTTTCCATCGAAATCTTAGTAATTGTTCAATATCATTTTCTATAAACCGTGACGGATTCATACTCTTATCAAAGATTACTCCGGGGTTCATATCGGGAATGCGCAAGGGTGAAACCACCTCACCCAGACGTTTCAAAGTTAGGCGTCGTTCAAATGTCTGCTGATATGTCTCCTGCAAAGTTTCCATAATGTGCAGTGCATTTTTCAGGCAAGTGAGCGAATACCGGTATACGGCCTCGTCATCCCCCTTACCGATAAACCCGGGTTTTACATAAGGCAAGACAAGATTGATGAACGGATTGTCATCGCCGCTTCCGTCAGCCTGCATGATACTGTCGCCCCCTAAGAAAGGATAACAGTCGCGTTCATTCAGCCATACCTCCAGAGTAGGCAGAAAGTAAGCACACTCAGCCCGTATTCCCCATTCACTCATCATATCGGCCGCCCGACCTGTCATTACACCTGTTAAGACGGCCTTAATATCGATTCCGCATTCCTCTAAATAAGGAACGAGCATACGCATGCGATAACCCTTATGTAATAAATCGTCAATCAACATCACCGGTCGATTAAAGGAGCGGATAGTCTTTCACCTGATTTATTACAGACGAATAGTACCGTGATTCCGCCATTTTAAAACCTCGCACAGACCGTTCAAAATACTTTTCTATGTGTAAAGCCTTCGTTACCGTATTGGGTATTAAGACATCACTTAAGGTCTTACCGAAGGGTACGGACATGTACGGACCGTAACGTCGTTTACCGTCATTTACTGCGGAAACCCCGTTCAAGCGCACGGCCTCATTAATAATCTTTTTGTGTACAACGCTCGGAGTAAAGGAAAGAATAAGCTTTCCCGGATAAATGCGTCGCATGGTTTCCAGCAACCGTTCATGAGCCTTATCCAAAGCCTGTAATACCGTAAGGTTCTTGTTAAACGGATTTTTCAAAACAGTCTCCACATCTCTAAAAAGAACCACGGGACTCTTCAGGCTGACGGCATATACCGGATCGGCTCCGGGCGGGGCAATATTCTGAAATCCTCTGTCTTGCAAGGCCTCAATCATCGCTTCATCCCCGTAGCTGCCGGCCGCATCAACAGGGTGATACAAGGCATATGCATAATCTTGGGCAATAAGAGCGGTCATCAGCTCCGTAATAAGAATTTCCCGAATATCTCCCGCTGCAACCGCCATCCGGGTATAAAGGAAGCCGATGGACGCAACGGATCCTTCCGCAGCCTCACGGATGCGAGACGCAATATCCGTATCACCGAATTCGGTGTGCAATTCACGAATACCCACATGATGAGCCGCCGCATAAGCAATGACTTGTCGTTCCTTTTCGGTCCACTCTATATACAAAGAACGAACATCATCACGGCAAACATAGGATGAAACACACATACCGTCATAGCCGGCGGCATTCAATTCTCCTGCAGACGGCATCTCTTCACTCTTTTGATGCGTTTCAAAGAGGCTTATATCCATGTTCTTTGCATCAAAAACGTGCTTGTATGCCGGTTCACGTAAATATAAATTATTTTCATAAATAAACTGCTGTGCCACCGCATCGATAAGATTCGATATATCCCGATTTAAGTCGATGTTCTCACGAATACGCGTAGAGCTGATATCCTCATAAAACTTATCCAGCTTTAAGGTGATTAAGTCTCCCTGTACGGGATGACAAAACGATTCGGGATCGTATTTTCCGTCTCTTGTCTCCCGCTCAAAAGCAATATGATTCAATGTGTGAACCGAGTGTTCCGACGGTTCGTTTCTGTATGCCGACGCATTTTCTATAACGTCCGTACCGACAGCCAAGTACAGTTCGCGACCCGCAAAAATTTCTTTCAACCTCTTCAGGTCGGACGGGTTAGCCATATTGATAGAAATATCGTCGGGAAAGGGGTAAATATGCTCTTTATCGGCAACGGACATATTCATAATCTCCTTCGCATCAAGCGCGGCTGTGTATGCTTCGACCAGGAAAATTCATCAAGTGCCAAATACACGTCAAAGCCCAAGTCTCGAATCTGAATGGCAATCGCTTTATGGCCCAGGCTGAAAGGATCGAAGGTTCCCGGATAAAAGCACACCTTGCGAGGTGGGGCAAAATCAAAACGTTCCCGTTCCAATCGATGAATCCCGATATAGCGATAAATGTGATTAAGCACTGCCGCATTGTTATAAAAATCGAGAGCCTCTTCTTGTTGTTCAGACAATAAGACGAGCAATTTCTTATACGCATGAGAAAAGAAAAAATCCACTTCATCCAAAGACAAGACAGGGTTGGCAAAGATAAACCGCCCCATTTGTCTAAAGGCATCGCGACTCAGTTCCCTGTTAAAGTGCGCATATGTCTTAATCATGATATACAGTAATCGCCGTTTCCGACTCTCGTTTCGAATTTCTTCCTGGGGAAAGCGTTCGGCAAATTCCTGAAAATTGCCGACCATGACACCCACCGTATGAACCATTGAGGCGGCTACATGAGTCGTGGCCGTTACAATTTGATTTTCAATATTACCGATAAATTCATCCACTTCGCTCGGCGACAGTTGTAATACAAGCCGGCCTAAATATTCGGGAACATACTTTGATATGCGCAAATCTCCCAATTCGAGACCGTTAAACAGTTCCACGGCAATTTCATTGCGTTGTGTAAACGTCATGTGAGAGGCAACTCGCAACAAAGCCGCACCGGCGGCGGCCCTAACGAAACAACTTTCGCTGACTTTCAAAACATTGGCTAAATGCGTGCCCAAGTGCATAACGCTGCTCGGCTGATGTGTCATTTGTAAAAAGTGTAAAAGAATCTCTATATTAGCGGCCTTAATGACCCAGTGAGTACTCATCTTCAAATTGTCCAGAAAAAGAGCTCCCGATTCTTCATTTAAGTCCGCCTCATTAGCCGAAAGTCTCAAGGTCTTCAACAAGTCGGTAAAGTACATCTCCTCATCATACGCATCTACCAGAGTGGCTTTGCAACGCAAAGCCGCAACGCGTACATTTAAATCGGCATGACTCAAAGCCGCTTCGATAAAAGTCCCCAAGATTTCAATAAATCCCGTTGCACCCTGTATAATATCAGCGCGATTCAAGGCAGTAAGCAAGACAATGAAAATCTCACTTTGATAGTTCGTGCGGCTATAGTATCGTTGTAAAATATCCAAATATTCCCGGCGCTCATCTTCATCACAATATTGTAAGGCACTTTGCACAAATTCTCCCAGGCAGTAGGAAATCCAGTTCCGATGTTGCTGCGTAAAACGCCAGCCGGGCTTTACGATTAGCGACATATAATGTGCAAAAAGGCCGGCACTGGTTACCTCTCTGGGGGGTAAAGTAACGCCTTCGGGAATTTCCTTTCGATACTTTTCCTCAAAAGTCGCGACAATATTTCCCATCAATCTGGCAGCCTGCATACGAATATCTACATCCTGATACGACAAAATTTCATAAAGAAATTGCAGTGTAATCGTTTTCTGACGCTCCGTCATATATGTAAAATACTCTTCAAGCGTACTTATGTAATTACGTACATTCTTCCAACTGCGCTCACTGCGAGCCCCTTCCAAAAAACGTGAAAACTCATTCCCTTTTTGGAAAAGACGCATCATACGGATATTGTGATCAATAGCCGTATAGGTCAAAGCGCGAACGACCGATTCCCCTTCCTGCAACACAGGCTCCCCGTTCTCACGTTTTCCCGGACTGGCCGGCCAATCGGAAAAATCGTCAGGTAAAACCGTATTGACACCGGACATAGTCATATATTGTTCAAAGTCGGCCAACTTCTCGTACACTCTTTGATAGCGATGCTTTTTAGCCTCGTCTACATTATCCAGCTTTTGCAAAATAACATCAAAAGCTTCTTTTAATGTATAGAAACAAACTTTTTCACGACCGTTTTCTCGCCGACTTTTAACGCGAAAATCAGCATAAATTAATAACAACGCCTCAACCGGCAAGTTTTCCAGTTCCAAATCCCAAACAGAGTGGTTTGCCGCAATATGACCGATTTCGGGGATACCTACACGGCGACAACAAAGATCCGTATAAAAATAGTGCAGGTACGGAACTCTGCGTTCTTCGCTCTTCTTGGAACCGTACTTTCCTATGTCATGTACAGCTGCCGCTCCCGATACGAGGGCTACATCAACGGGCACCCCGGCGGCAAAAAGTTGTCGTGCCGCGTATACAGCCACATAATGCACCCCTCCTATATGTCCCAGTGTATCGTAAGGGGTAATGGCACAGCCGATACGCATAAATTCATAAATATAATACTCCGTACTGATGTCGCGAAGTTTCAGATATTCTTCACTAAAGCCGTTTTCTATAATCTCTTCCGGCGACAAAAATCTCATTTCCCGTAAAGGAGAAAACGGAAGATATCGGCGTTCATATCTATATAGGCTACGCAAAATCTGCAACACAACGGCACGTCCCAATCCGTACTCATCATCGTGAGACAGCACCGTTTCAATGTGATCGTCTGTCCAATAAGCCACATTTTCCGGATAAATACGGGCCAGTATATAGTAATAACAATATTTTAACCAACCGCATGACGGCTCGTTTACCAGCACCGGTATATGCCGCTTTAAAACACCCGGTACGGCCTCGGTTCTGAAACGACCGTCTTCATTTGTCATGAATGCGACTTCCGCAACGGCCTCATCTACAGAAGTTCGTGTAATAATACGATCCAAGGCTTCTGCCGTAAGATTGATTTGTTTTAAAAATCGTCTTGTATGCAAGCCTTCTTTAACCATATCCGTCAAATTTGAAAGAGTGTATGCATTCATACTCGTTCTCCTATAATTATTTGTCAACAGAACTATATATCTTGATTATATATCCTTACGCAGGGCGACGAAAGAACCCCACCGCTTTATACATACGCTAAGGCCTTTTCTATACGTCTACAGCATAATAAAAAACCGTACCTTATCTAAAAGGCACGGTTTTCGTTACCCTGATCTATCAGTTTTACAAGTCGACATGATATAGTTCTTTAGCCAAGGTCTTCACCCACAGGCTGATGAGTTCTTCATATTTCTTATTTTGTTCTTGTGCCGCCTCAGTCGTTTGCATAACAAAATTGTGTGCCGTTTCATAAGTAAACCGGAAAAACTCGCCGCGACGATTATATAAGTCCAGCCCGTCCAGCAAAGGTCGGAAGATGTCGTCCGTTACCTGTATTACCCGATCCGTCAAGGGATATACATACGCTTGTCCACCCATATCGGATCGCATAAATACTAATCCGATAGCCCGACTATCTCCTTCTTGTGTGCAATAATCTATATGATACGACTCAAGAGGTAACACTTTACGATCTTCAGCCTTAATCAAACTGTAAGCACCGCTTTTGATGACCTCACAAATGCGATCGTCTACAGAGCTCTCAAGTTCGATAATCTTTTCCCTCAATTCCCCCCCAGCTGCGCGTAATGCGGCATGTATAATCACTTATGTCCCAATTACCGATTTTTTCAGCCAAAGCTTGTTCCGTAAATTCAAACTTCGGATCAGGCATATTCCAGACGGCGATTTTCCGTTTTTCATCCACATAAATGCAAGGAGCTTCTATGCGCACCCGTTCACCGCAATGCGGACATTCATACATAAACAAATTGCTGTCTGTAAGAATTCTGTCCCTCATTTGTGTCGTTCCGTCAATTTGCTCATATATTATGGTCGTGCCGGCCGCACTGCAAGCCGGACAATTCAGTGGCAATTCGCGTGTTTGCGTATAGGTTTCCGTTTTTTCAATACCCATTATCTTCCCCTCTTTCTTCGGCTCGTATTCCGCCATATTTCCCGTACGCCCAGTATACCAAACAGAAGGCCTGCTGTCATCGTCAGCACACATTCCCCGTCTATTCATAAGCTACACATATACCGTTATGTGCTACACTGTATTACCCATTTGTATAGTACAGTGTGCAAATATGATTTTTCCGCCTTTTCAACAAAAAAGGGGTGTAGTAGAATAAAATATCATTTTATATGAAATGAATAAATCTTCTTAAGGAGGCCCTTATGGCTCACGTAAACGAAAACTACAACAAACTTCCCGGGAATTATTTATTCCAAACAATTGCCAAGAAGGTTGCCGACTATGAAAAGAAAACTGACAGACAAGTAATCCGTCTCGGTATCGGTGACGTCACGAAACCTCTGGCACCCGCTATTATTGAAGCACTCCACAAAGCAGTTGACGACATGGCAACTGCCGAAACGTTTCATGGCTACGGCCCCGAACAGGGGTATGATTTTCTCCGTCATGCCATCATTAAGGGCGATTATGAAACCCGCGGAGTAAGCCTTGATACGGACGAAGTTTTTATCGGTGACGGAGCCAAAACAGATGTAGCCTGCATTCAGGAAATTTTTGGCCATAATCTTACCTTTGCAATTGCCGACCCTGTATATCCCGTATACCTCGACTCCAATGTTATGTTCGGCCATACAGGAACCTTTAATGAAAAAACGGGGCGTTACGACGGCGTCGTCTACTTACCCTGCACGCCGGAAAACGGCTTTAAAGCTACCCCGCCTACTGAACCTGTCGACATCGTTTACCTGTGCAATCCCAGCAATCCGACGGGCACAGCCATGTCGCGTGAGGATTTGCAGGAATGGGTGGATTACGCGCATCGCAATAAGGTCATCTTGATCTACGACTCGGCCTATGAGGCTTATATTACGGAAAACGACGTTCCCCACAGTATTTTCGAAATAGACGGGGCCAAAGAGGTGGCCATCGAACTACGTTCTTTTTCGAAAAATGCAGGCTTTACAGGCACTCGTTGTTCCTACGTAGTCGTACCTAAAGCCTGTGTCGCTTATACTCACGACGGCATTAAAACCCCTCTAAACCCCATGTGGAATCGTCGCCAATGCACCTTCTTCAACGGTACGCCGTATATCATTCAACGTGCTGCCGAAGCATACTACTCCGAAGAAGGTCAAAAGCAATGCCGTGCAGATGTAGCCTATTACATGGAAACGCCCGTATCATTCGCGACGGTTTAACAGATGCTGGATATACCGTTTACGGAGCGCTCAACTCTCCTTATGCCTGGGTACAAACGCCTAAAGGCATGAAAAGTTGGGACTTCTTCGACCTGCTTTTGGAACAAGCCGGTGTTGTCACCACTCCCGGTAGCGGTTTCGGTCCGCACGGAGAAGGATATATGAGGCTTACGGCATTCGGTTCAAGAGAAAATACGGTTGAGGCCGTGGATAGAATTAAAAAATTAAAGTTTTAAGCAAAAATACATACACAACAAACGATGAATGTGATACAATAAAAACCGATTTATAGAAGTAAAGGTATTTATACAGGAGGCACGACATGGACAAAATTCGCATCGGTATTGTCGGTTATGGAAACTTGGGTCGCGGCGCGGAAGCATCCGTAAAATTACAGCCGGACATGGAACTGATAGGCGTTTTTTCTCGCCGTAAGGGTATTAAAACAGTAAGCGGCGTACCGGCTTATACAATGGATGAAATGCTTAATTTCAAGGGTAAAATCGACGTCATGATTCTGTGCGGCGGTTCTGCAACGGACTTAATTGAACAAACTCCGGCAGTAGCTGCCCACTTCACATGTATTGACAGCTTTGATACGCATCCGCGTATTACGGAACACTTCAATAATGTAGATAAGGCTGCTAAAGCCGCCGGTACAGCAGCTCTCATTTCCTGCGGTTGGGACCCGGGCATGTTCTCATTGCAACGTGTTTTTGCAGAAGCTATTTTACCGCAAGGTAAGTCCTATACCTTCTGGGGTCGTGGCGTAAGCCAAGGTCATTCCGACGCCATTCGTCGTATTGACGGTGTCGTAGACGCTCGTCAATATACAGTTCCTAAGGATAAATACTTAAACGCTATCCGTAACGGTGAAATGCCGGAAGTTACGGGGCAAGAAGCCCACTTAAGAGACTGCTACGTCGTAGCTGCCGAAGGGGCTGACAAAGCTCGCATTGAAAATGAAATCAAAACAATGAAGAACTATTTCGTCGGTTATGAAACGGTCGTTCACTTCATTTCGCAAGAAGAACTCGATCGCGATCACAAGGGCATTCCCCACGGCGGTTTTGTTTTACGCAGCGGCGAAAGCACTCCGGGTACGAAACATGTTGTAGAATATCGCTTGCAACTTGACAGCAATCCTGAATTTACAGGTTCCGTATTAACCGCATATGCACGCGGTTTACACCGGTTAGCAAAACACAAGGCTACGGGAGCGTTTACGGTATTTGATATTCCGCCCGCATGGATTTCCGTTCACTCAGACGAAGAGTTACGTGCACATTCCTTATAAAATAAAAAAGAACCGCAACCCTTATAACTTAAACGGTTGCGGTTCTTTTTTACTCCTAAAAAGTGCCAAGTGCGGATCTCATCACAAGGCCCCGTTTTATGGTATAATGTGTATTTGAACTGATAATTTTGATTATATATTAACGATTAAAGGTGATATGATGAGTACAAATCTTGAAGTCGGTATTGTCGGCTTACCGAATGTCGGAAAAAGCACGCTGTTCAATGCCATAACCAAAGCCGGTGCCGAAGCGGCAAACTATCCGTTCTGCACTATCGAACCGAATGTCGGGGTCGTAGAAGTTCCCGATAAGCGCATTTCCGTCCTTACGGATATGTATCATCCCTAAAAGCGTCGTCCCGGCAGTTATGCGTTTCGTCGATATTGCAGGCCTCGTTGCAGGTGCCTCCAAGGGCGAAGGTCTGGGGAATAAATTTCTCAGCCACATTCGCGAAACCGATGCCATTGCTGAAGTAGTCCGTTGTTTTGAGGACGAAAACATAACCCATGTCTCCGGGTCCGTAGACCCGTTGCGCGATATTGATATTATTAACACTGAACTATGCCTTGCCGACTTGGAAACAACTCAAAAACGTGCAGACAGACTGAATAAAATTGCTCAAAAGCGGCGACAAGGCTGCAAAAGCCGAATTGGCAGTCCTCGAAAAAGTGCTTGCCTGCCTGGAAAACGGTGAAGGCGCCCGCAAGGCACAGCTGACAAAAGATGAGTTGCCCTTACTCAAAGAATTGAATTTATTGACCCTTAAACCCATTTTATATATTTGTAACGTAGCGGAAGATGAAGCCGCCACAGCTACGGAAAATCCGCTCGTACAGAAGGTGACGGAATTCGCTGCCGCCGAAGGTTCCCAGGTCGTTGCCGTATCGGCAAAAATAGAATCGGAAATCGCCGAACTTCCCGATGATGAAGCGGCTATGTTCCTGGAAGAGCTCGGTCTTCCCGAAGCGGGGCTTACAAAGTTAATCCATGCCAGCTATGCACTCTTGGGCTTAATTAACTTCTTCACGGCCGGTGCCGATGAAGTCCGCGCTTGGACGATTGTCAAGGGAACGCGGGCACAAAAAGCGGCCGGTAAAATTCATACGGATATTGAACGCGGTTCATTCGTGCGGAAATTGTATCATACGACGATCTCATTGCCTGCGGTAGCGAATTAGCCGCTAAAGAAAAAGGACTCGTCCGCTTGGAAGGAAAAGATTATCCTATGCAAGACGGCGATGTCACCTATTTCAGATTTAATGTTTAAGATATAAAGAAAACAATCCCTTGGCTTATATAGCCAAGGGATTGTTTTCTTATACATATTTATCGATCAACTGTTGAAATTCATCAGCATGCTCAACTTGCCAAGCTGCAAAGGTACTTTTTGTCGCTTCAATGGACTTGCCCAGATCGACTATAAATTGGGGGATATCGATAGCTGATAATACACCTCGCTCTTTCCCTAATTTCTCTTTACCTAAGTCTTCGGACCCACCGGTAAACAAGACAAAAGCCGGAACTGTTTCCCCGTTTACTCGTTTAGCACCTCCCATAAATCCCATACTTGCCAACTCATGAGTACCGCAAGAATTGGGACACCCTGAAATATACAGACGCGGCAAGACGCCTTCTGCAAAATGATACGGTTCGACTGCTGACAGTATATCCCGCAGAAGGCCGGCCGAATCACGCAACCCGATTTGACAGATTGTGCAACCTACGCAAGAAACAGACTTTTCAAACGATGTGCGAGCCGTGTGATTTTCAATGATCCCGGCAATTGTTTCGGCTTCACGAGCCGTTAAATTTGTAACATATGCAGTTTCTTCGGCACCGAGGCGCAATTGTGCCCCGTTTATGTCAATAATCGCGGAAATCAACTCTGTAAATTCGTCAATCGTCGGCGTTCCGCCTTGGGGATGATATTCCACATAATAGAGACCCTTCCTGCTTTTGACGGTGTACACAGGGATGGATTATATCTCCGCTACAACCGTTTTTCTCCACTTCTTTTTCCTTCGACTTCACCGTAAGGTCGAGAGAACTTGCCTTCTCCAGATATGTATGAAAGAGTTTTCTGAATTCATCCGCACCGAGAGTAGTTTGGAAATAGCGGGTGCGATTACGAGCCCTGTTTTTATAATCTCCCGTTTCCGAGAAAAGCATGTACATAGCATGAATATAATAAAGTACGCGTTCTCGACAGACTCCGCTTTCGATTAAAACTCCCAAACGGGGATTCGGCCCCAAGCCTCCGGCGGCATATACATCGAACAACCCGTCAGGTCGTCCGACAAATCCAAGATCGCGAACAGTCGTATGCGGAGCATTGGTACCCGTATTATTAAAGGATACCTTTAATTTGCGCGGCAACCCGACTACGCCGATAAAACTCAACAAATAGTCGGCCGCCTCTTTAACCAATTCCGTAATATCGAAGTATTCCAGAGGGTCGACACCGCGTAAAGCAGGTGCCGTAATATTACGGGGAAAATCAGAACCGGCCCCTCGAGTTAATATACCCTGTTCATAACAATCCTTCATCAAACCGAGTATTTGATTTTCCTTGAGATGATGAAATTGTACAGATTGACATGTTGTAAAATGAACAAATTTCAAATTATATTTTTTTATCGCTTCACGGAGTTGTATAAGGTCCTCTCGTTCCAGGATACCGCCTGTAAAACGTAGGCGAATCATGGTCGTTTCACCGCCACGTTCTCCATAGCACCCGAAACCGCCGGAAATTCCTTTGTATTCTGCCGGCTTCAATTCTTTAGCATAAAACTTACGCGTTGCATCATAAAATGTCGGTAAGTCGGCTTTAAAATGCTCCGTCCATCTTTTGTTCATAACAAGCACTCCCCTTCACTTATGCGGCATGATAAAAATAAAGATCTTTATCATGCCGGTCGTAACACAAAGCAATGACGAGGTAAGCATAAGCTCCCTCGTCATTCATTTATTTTTTACTATATACCTTTACTGGTATAAAGGCTATTTCTTCGATATAGAATTGAGGAATTCTTCCAATTCCTTTTCATCCATCGAGCCGACCCTCATGTTTACAATGATTCCCCTCGTATCTACGAGAACGGACATCGGTATTCCCGAAATGCGATAGTCACGGCTCACCTTTTGAATATTCGGCTGATACATGGGAATCGTATATTTTCCGTCACGCCAAAAGGCAACGCCGTCATCTTTCTTCTGGTCCATATTCACGGCAATAAATTGAATTTCCTGTTTATGTGCATCATAAGCCTTTTGTATGTCCGGCATTTCTCCGACACACGGCGGGCACCACGATGCCCAGAAGTTAATAAAAACAGGGCCTTGTGCGTATAGTTGAGAAAGTTTTACGCTCTTTCCGTCAGCAGCCGGCAAATCTATATCAGGTGCAGGCGCTCCGATTTTTAAATCCGCTACCGCTTCCGCTTGAGCCGTCTGTTGTTGGGCCTCGGCCTTTTGATTACCGCACGCCGTAAGTGAGACAACACATAAAGCGGCTGCCAATACAATCATATATTTTTTAAACATTATCTCTCTCCTCAACCTTTCTCATTATAAGTTTTCTCTTGTACACTGCATGGACAGGGCAAACATCCACGCATTCACCGCAAGAAATACATTCTTTATCTCCTGCCAGCGTCACATCCGATTTGCAAACAGCTGCACAGCGTCCGCAGTGAACACATTTGTTCTTATCCACTGCAATTCCCGTCAACGCATACCGATTAAAGAACCCGTATATGGCTCCAAGGGACATATGAAACGGCAAAAAGGACGAAAAACGAAAGTCGACATCAGCAAAATACTCCCGGCTAACAATCCTTTCCATACCGTTAAGCTTCCGGCAGCGGAGCGCAAGCCTTCATTGACAACAAATAAGGGTAGCGCACCTTCTACTGTACCGGCCGGACAGATATATTTGCAAAACAAAGGCTCTCCCAACCCGATAACGGCAAATGACACAAGGGGACCCAAAAAAACCAGGCCCAGAAAAGCATATTTTACTTTCGTCAATTGTCTCGTAATCTTTGATTTTCTTATTTTTCTACAAGGTACACAATCCAATAAATCCTGAAGTAACCCGAAGGGACATAAATAGCCGCAAACGACGCGGCCAAATAACACTCCGAAAAGGGCGATAAAGCCCAATACATAGAACGGAATCCGCGGAATAAACCCGCTAAGCGAACTTTGTAATGCACCTATCGGACATCCGCCGACCGCCCCGGGGCAGGAGTAACAGTTTAAACCCGGTACGCACAGTGCCTTAGTATCTCCGTTATAGATAGTCCCGTCCCTGAATCCCTTCCAGTTGGCATTGGTAAGAAAAGCACTGATACCTTGAATAATTCTGCGACTAACCAAGACCGATACACTCCAAGCAAATCATTGAGCCCTTTTGCCAGACAGCCTGATCCTCACCTCGACTTAGCCCTAAAGCCAATAAAGCGGCTGCCACGAGAAGTAGAACCATTCTTTTTTTTAACATGTGCCGCCTCCTTTTTTTCCTATTATACCATCAGTTATTATAAGGATAACATACTACAAGATTTTTAAATCCATACAAATTCGGCAGTCATATCTTTTCACCCATAAGCTTTTCAGGATTAATATATAATATATAAGACAGTATGTATAGTAGTCATCCGGGAGGATAAGGACCATGAAAAATACGATCACATTAAACAGCCGATATGAAATGCCGCTTCTGGGATTCGGTACCTATAAGCTGACCGATCCGAAAGCAGACGAAGCGGCAATTGTCACGGCAATTCGTTCGGGATACAGGCTGCTTGATACGGCTCAAGCTTACAAAAACGAAGAAATCGTCGGAAATGCCGTAAAATACTGCGGCATAGCACGAGAAGATCTATTTTTAACCACCAAGATCTGGTTCACCCGCTTTTCCGACGGTAACTGTCGCAAAAGTTTGGAAGAGTCCTTGAAAAAACTCTCAACCGATTATCTCGACTTGGTGCTTCTTCACTGGCCATACAACGATGTATACAGAGCGTGGCGTGACTTGGAACAGGCCGTTTCCGACGGTCTCGTGCGTTCCATCGGAGTGTCCAACTTCATGCCCAGCCAACTTATAGACCTGATTCATTTCAATACCCTGTGCCCGACAGTCAATCAAATTGAGACCCATTTATACTGCCAATATTCGGAGCTTCAAAAGGTAATGAAAAAATACGGAGTCGTCCATCAAGCCTATTCTCCCTTCGGCAGAAATAGAGATACTTCTATGTATAAAGAACCGGCTGTCACCATACCGGCTGAAAAGTACGGAAAAACACCCCACCAAATTGCCTTGCGCTTTTTAGTGCAACAAGGTATTTCGGTCTTGCCGAAATCGTCTCACCCTGACCGCATTGCCGCCAATGCGGATATTTTCAACTTTTCCTTAACGGATGTTGAAATGAAAGCCTTGGAAGCCCTTGATAAGAATAAGATTCTTGTCGGTAACAGTCAGGACGGCGCCTACACGGAAAATATGCTCACCAGAACCTTATAAACCCAAGGGGGTGCTGAAATGTCGGTACTGACTGAAAAACAAATAAAATACGGCTTCAATTATTATCATAACGATGACGCCCATCCTAAATCCGTAGTTACGGTGTCTGAATATACAGGTGAAAAAGAACTTGTTATTAATTGTACCCAGCTGGAAGATACTTATTCGTCACGAGACAAAAAGCGAATTGTCAGAGAATGGTGCGAATTTCTGGTAGAAAACCCTGATGCTTTCAGTAAACTCATTTTCTGTACAAGGATGCCTCAGGAGTTGTTTGATGCAGTATGTTGCCAACGTAAACTGACAGACCTGCACATTAAATGGGGCGTATATCCGGATATATCAAAATTAGAACACTTACAGTCCTTAAAGTATCTGCATATAGGATCCGGCAGAAGTGTTTCCTCTATCAATCCGATTGCAAAACTGAAAAATCTGGTTGCTTTATCAATTGAAAATTTCCAAAAAATTGAAGATTATAGCGCACTGTCCGCACTGAAACATCTGGAAAGTCTTTCTCTGGAAGGTGATTTCGCAGCCCCCAAAAATTTACGACTTCAATCCTTGAGCTTCTTACGACACATGCCCCGTTTACGTTCCTTCAGTTTGTTGACCTCACGCGTACTGGACAAGGATTACAGCCCCCTTTTAGAACTTATAGAGCTCGAAAGTCTGACTTTGAAATCTTGCAAAGAGGTGAAGGATTTGTATCCTCAATTAATAGCCCTGCCTAAATTGAAGTACGGTACGCTGGTAACTCGCCCTTATTTATACAATGACAGCGTGCCAATCACACACACCCCGAACACTTCACCGAATTAATGCCTTTGAAGGAGATTCTACTATAGATGTGTAATATACAATCAAGTAAAGATTTTTCTCAACTATACTTTTAATTTATATAGTCCTGTCGACTCTGCAAGAGTCATTTGGGTTGATTGGCATAAAAAGGTACTGATCATCCGAAAGAGCAATGGCAAATTAATTTAGATCAATAGATGAAGGGCAAGAAAGACGGCAAACAGACTAAAAACGCATTTATGTCAAAGCACGGAGCATGATGACAACACAGAAATCATACGAGCAGATTATCCCTGCCCTATCGGCCGTCGGGTTACAGTTTACAAAAACTGATGCACTTGTAGGCAGCGGTATAACTTAACGATATCTCCATCTAAAAAGAGCTGTAAGAAAATGCGGTTTTCCGCACATACTTACAGCTCCTTTTACTAAAACGCATCCCATTCGGCAAAACGCTCATTCATACGCCGTCTTTTCACTTTTTTATTTTCATCTTTTCGTTCTTCCTCAACGGGAAAGGTCAGTTTCCCCGTCGCTGCCGTCCGTTTATAAAACAGGGCCACCGCTTCTTCTTCCGTAAGACCCGCCTTTTGAAAAACCTCGACAGCCGCATCCTTTATTTGTTGTTCAACCTGTATTTCCACTTACACTCCCCCCTTACGACGCCTCTTGGCATTCTTGTTCACTTCGTCAAGAGTTCCCATATGGCCTATGGCATACATCAGGGATTGCATAAGCGATACGGCCAATACGGCTCCCGTTCCTTCTCCTAAAGAAAAACCGCAATGTAAAGGGATTTCAGATTCATCCATGTCGATAATACGCAGAGCCAATGTCATCCCCGCTTCTCGTGACAGGTGCGATAAGAGGGCATAATCCCTCACGTCATCACGTATTTTAACAGCACAAACCAAGGCCACAGCCGTAATGAACCCGTCTACATAAAAAGGAATTCTTCGCTCCGCACAAGCCAACATAGCCCCTGTAATCGCCGCTAAATCGAAGCCTCCGACGTACCGCAATACATCGATAGGTCCAAACATAAGACTGCCGTATTGTTCCATGGCTTCGGAAATAAGTTCTTCTTTATGCCTCAACAGGCGATAATTGCCCTTAGCCGACCCGTATCCGGCAATTAAAGACGCATAATCAGGTGCCAGAGCCGTCAGTACAGCTGCCGATGTCGTCGTGTTTCCGATGCCCATTTCCCCGAAGGAAAGTAAATTATATCCCATATGAGCCGCAAAGCTGACCCGTTCCCGTCCGACTTCTACAGCCCGTTTTACTTCCGCTTCCGTCATAGCCGGTTCTACGGAGAAATTCCGCGTCCCTTGCCGGATTTTATAATTCAATCCCACTGCATCGGGAGAATCAATCCCCACATCGACGACTTCATAAGGAATTCGATTGTAATCACAAAAACAGGAGATAGCCGCCAGTCCGTCTACCATATTACGAGTCTGTAAATATGTAATTTCCGGCAGTTGCACAGCCGCTCCGGACCAGACTACACCATTATCGGCGGCGAAAATAATGTGCTTGGGCCTAAGGTCCGGTTCTGTCTTCTGCCAAGCCAAATATCTTTTTTGCTTGCTGCTCCAATAGCCCGAGACTTCCCGGAGGTTTCGCTAAATTCCGCAGTTTCTCTTCTACTTCTTCTTTAAAAGTCATGGCAACGCTCTTTCTTTATTAAAGTGAATGCATAATCTATCTTTATTTTCTCATTTTTATATTATATCAATCACCTTTTACAGACTCAACAGGTATATAAAATATGATGTAATTCATGAACTTCTATACATTTGTAATTAAGTATACCACAGGTTTTTATCAATATTTTTACAGTATTTTTCCATTCAGCTTTTGTGGTTGAGTCCTACGCCTTATCGTATGCGCTTTCCCTCCCCTTTACCATTCATGAAGCATATGAAATCAGTCTTATACGGAATAATCAATTATAATTGAAAACTATGTATTTATATGGCAGAATAATCATAAAGAAGGTGACTCAAATTATGCCGACAATAAAAGATATTGCCAAAGCAGCCGATGTTTCCATTGCTACCGTCTCAATTGTACTGAACGGTAAGGGCAAAGAAAGGAAAATTTCCCGGCGAAACACAAAAACGAATTCTTGAAATTGCCCACAAAATGAATTATGTCCCCAATCAATCGGCCAAAAAGTTGCGGGTCACCGGCGGTGATTCATACTCAGTCGCCTTTTATTGGGCTACGGACTTCCGTATCAATTATCTGGCCCGTATTACACTCGGCTTGCAACGAGAAATCATGAAGTACGACAAGCCGATCCATTTAACAGTTGTTCCGTACAAGGTCGATGAATTACAAAAACAACTGGAAGTAGAGCAGAACCGCTTCTTCAACGGCATTATTATTGCCAATATGTCCGAAAAAGATATGGAATATTTGGAAAATTCCGACTTCCCTTGCCCCATTGTCCTCTTTAATCGTACCTCCGAAAAATACGGGTGTGTGACCATGGACAACTATGAAATCGGTCGCAGCGTAGGACGACACTTGTTAAATAAAGGCTGCATTCACCCGGGCGTTTTGACTCACGATACTTCATTTCCCATTATGCGTATGTGGATGGACGGCTTTTTGGAAGTATTCGCTCAAGCAGGCTATCCCGTATCGGATGACGACATCTTTCTTTGTGACCAATCACTGGCAGATGCCGTTAAAGTCTGCAAAGAGCTGATTCACCGTGACCGAATGCCGCAAGCCCTGTTTTGTGAATCCGACGTATTGGCCCACGGGGTTCTTTACGGCTGTCATAACGAAGGCATTTCCATTCCTCACGATTTGGAAGTTTTTACCGTCGGTATTACCATGCCGGAAATAAATGACTTCTCCATTCCGTCTTTATCTCGCATCGATATTCCTATGGGAAAAATCGGCGAAGAATGCATGAAGATGATCATCGATTTAATCGAAAAAAAACGTACTCTACCTCTTGTTACTTATATTGAAGGAGAAAAAATTATTGCCGATTCGTCTCCTGAAAACCGAAGTTTTCAACCTCTATAACCGATTCTCTACAAAACGAAACAGCGGAAAGTCGCACAAACGGCTTTCCGCTGTTTTTATCAGAATTTCGCTATAAACTATTTCACAATCATGACAGGGCATGCCGCATGAGTAACAACAAAACTGCTGACGGACCCCATAAACAAACCTTTGAGGGGCCCTAAGCCACGACTTCCCATAACAATTAAATCGGCATTATTCTTCTTAGCTACCGAAAGAATAGCCGGTCCGGGCGAGCCGACTTCGAAGGCTTCCCCCACCGTTACCGAATCGGGAATGTTCGCCGTAACGGCATCCAGAATCTTCTTTCCTTCTTCTTCCATATCTAAGGCTACCTGCTCGGTTACATAACCGCTGGCATTAGGAATCTGATCGAAATTGGAAATAACGGATACGATGTTGGCTACGTATACCAATGTTAAGGACGCTCCTACGGTAGAGGCGATTGTAACAGCATGTTCAACTGCGCGCTTCGAGTTATCCGAACCGTCGACGGGAACAACAATTGTTCTATAATCTTTCATATTAGACCCCTCCTATGAATTCTACTTTTATTATAACAATTCGCCGTCAAAAACAAAATTCCTTCTTTTATTTTTAAAATTATAATTTTAGTCTCTATGCCCTATATGCAAAAATAGTACATTTTCATATAATATTATGATACAATATTTTAGAAGATATTAAAATAAAATTTATTTTTTATGGAAAGGCGGTTCTTATGAACAGGTTTTTAAAATTTCTTTTATCATTGTCAACCGTCGCAATGACAACCATCTTGCCTATTGCGGCTAATGACGGGCACGAGGCGGTTGCCGCCGTACTGCCGGCGTGGAGTGTTATTCCTTTTATCGGTATGCTCTTGTCTATCGCTGTCATCCCGTTAACACACCCCCATTGGTGGGAAAAGAATATGCATGTGGCGGCAGGCATCTGGTCTCTCGTTTTTATCATTCCTTTTGCTTTTGCCTACGGTTTCAGCGAAGCCTGGTTCCGTCTCCTTGAATCCATGCTCCTCGACTACGTGCCGTTTATCGTACTGCTTTTCGGACTCTTTGTGGCTGCCAGCGGCATTGCCGTAAGAGGCACCTTGCCGGGAACGCCGAGGGTTAATATGCTCATTCTCTTCATCGGTACGATGTTAGCCAGCTGGATCGGTACTACCGGTGCGGCTATGGTCATGATTCGTCCGTTAATTCGTGCCAACAAGTGGAGAAAGAAAGCGGCTCATGTTATCGTCTTCTTCATCTTCCTCGTAGCCAATATCGGCGGCTGTCTTACCCCTCTCGGCGATCCGCCTCTTTTCATGGGGTTCCAACGCGGAGTCCCCTTCACCTGGACCTTCCATTTGGCACCCTTTTTACTACTGAACATGATTATCCTATTTGCAGCCTTCTACTTTATTGACAGCTACTTCTGTAAAAAAGAGTTGGCCGAAGGCCGTTCCCCCTTGGACGAACTGTCTGAATCCGAAAAGGAACCCATCCGGATTGAAGGGCTGCATAATCTCATCTTTATTGGCATGATTATCGTCGGAGTTATTGCCAACGGTCTTTTACCGAAGGAATTTGCCTTCTTTGCCGATAATGCGGGAATTCCCGTATACGATGAAATCGTCTTTCCCTATGCTACCATAGTGGAAATCATCATTATTTTAGTAGCAGCTTTTCTTTCCCTGAAGACGACGAAAGAGTCGATCCACGAATTGAACGAGTTCTCTCACGCACCAATCATTGAAGTAGCAACCCTATTCTTGGGGATTTTTATCACCATGATTCCGGCGCTCATTTTCTTAAAGGTTCACGGTGCCCAATTGGGTATTCACGACCCGTGGCAGCTCTTCTGGGCCACAGGGTTCCTTTCGTCCTTTTTGGACAATACGCCTACCTACTTGGTCTTCTTACAGACAGCCGGTGCTATCGGCTCGACGACAGGGCATTCACACATCCGTCGGCACTGTTTCACAAATCATGCTGGAAGCCATCTCGGCCGGTGCCGTGTTCATGGGTGCCAACACCTATATCGGCAATGCCCCCAACTTTATGGTTAAGTCCATTGCTGAAGAAAACGGCATTAAAATGCCCAGCTTCTTCGGTTATATGGGTTGGTCTATAGCTATCCTCATTCCCACCTTCATTATCGACATGGTCGTATTCTTCTTATAAGCAAATACTCAACTGTAAAAAGCGAGGAATCTCGATTCCTCGCTTTTATTTTCTATCGCCACTTATGAACGGCATCCATATAATAATCCAGTATAACAGGCCGCGTAACAGCGTTTATTTCTACATCACCGGCTATTTCATCTTTTCCGAAAACAAACATTTTATTCATAACGTCATCCGTTAAGAAGCGTGTATTTACGGCTCGAACGGGATGAATAATTGCCAAAGAGTGTTTGCTAGCCAAATTGAATCCCCAATCACCGAAAGACGGTACTTGTAAATGATAAGGGTAGACATAAAAACCTTCCGATTCAAGAGTTTTATGAATACTCCAAAACGTCTTAGTCGCATAATAGGGACTCGTCGATTGCACCACCATAACACCGTTTTCCCCCAGGGCCTTGTAGCAAAGGCGATAAAAGATGTTGCTGTACAACTTGACAAGAGTCGCATTATTGGGGTCCGGTAAGTCTATGACAATGACATCGTATATATGATTCGTCTGTTCCAAAAACTTAAAGGCATCATCATTAATAATCGTAACCCGCGGATCCGTTAAAGAGTGTTCATTAAGCTTCGTCAAGACGGGGTTGGTAGAAGCCAAGTCGGTTATAGCCTTATCCAAGTCTACCAACGTAATCTCTACGCCTTCATACTTTAAAAGCTCGCGAGCTGCCAAGCCGTCTCCGCCTCCGAGTATCAAAACACGTTTCGGATTTTGTACCTGTGCCATAGGCACATGAATCAACGCTTCATGATATCGGTATTCATCGCTCGAGGAAAACTGTAAATTTCCGTCAATAAACAGCCGCACATCATCTTTATGACGAGTAACGACAATTTTTTGGTACTCCGTCTGCGTGGAAAAAATAATGGTATCGCGATACAAGCCGCCTTCAACATATTTGGAAATATTCCCTGCAAAAGCCACGCCTGTAAACAACCCGATCGTCAGCATGATGACAACAGCCCGCCAAATCCGACGCAATCTCAATTTTCGATAATGGGCTCCAATGACGATTCCCGCCGCAGCCACATTCAAAACCCCACACAAAAAAGCCGTCGCCAAATACCCTAAATGCGGCAAAAATAAAAGAGGAAAGACGACGGAACCGGCCAATCCGCCCATATAGTCAAAGGCAAATACAGATGACAGGGTATGTCGTAAGTCTCCCCGCTCCACTTCCAAAATTCGTGCCAACAAGGGAATTTCCATACCTACAAGTATGCCGATTCCGATAATAAAGGCATACATCACGACCTGATAGGCTTCCAAGTACAAATTAGCCAAAAAAATAAAGGTCGCACTAAGTCCTCCTATAATACCGATAATCACCTCAATACCGATAAACCAGTCATATAAATTACGGCGAATATATTTACTGATATAAGATCCGAAACCCATGGCCGCCATATAAAGACCGATGGTAACGGAATACTGCCACACCGTATCACCGGATATGTATGAACTGATAGCGCCTATGATCAATTCATAGCACAGAGAACACCCTGATACGATAAAAGCTGTAAGCAGCAACAGGCGTTCCGACTTCATCACTGAATGGCCCCGGCTACGACAAGTGCCAAGCCTACAAAAATACCGAAGGTAACAATACCTGCCGCTACATTACCGCTCATAATTTCTTTAGACAAGGAATACTTACGCTGAAAGGCACTGATAAAGAAAAAGCCCATAAGAAAACGGCTATTCCTATGACGGCATAAATAAGACTGAACATAATGCCGTGTAAAAGAAATTCTTCTACTTCTGCCGCTGTCGGTGATTGAATGGCTGTCCGAACAATCTCTCCCATGCCGATAAACGAACCGGCACAGACCCAGGCAACAGCACTATTCCCTTTTTTTATTTCCGTCGGAAAGTCACCGGGAATAAACTGATCGATAATCATATTCCCGACAATCATCAAAATAATTCCCAAGAAGGAGAATATCAATACATTCACAATATCCGCAATATAAGGCATAAGTTCCTCCCGTATACATAGAAATATTTCCTAACTTTTTATTTTCCCACACTAGTACCGCCATGGGATCCGGTCCGACTGCTCACGCTGTTTCGACGCACGCTGGATGCATATTGATTGTACGGCGAATAAGTGGTATGCGATGATCCCGGTGTGTAAGCGGCGTATGAAGACGTTCCTCCGTAACGCCCGCGATCTCGGTCATATCCATTACGCCAGTAAGCATAGCGATAAAAACCGTATGAATGGGTGGTACTGTGATAGCCGCCGTCATCCGTGTTGTTGTAAGCCGCTTCCCGACTTTCAACGCGAAGCAATACCGTCCCTTCCGTCGATATATATACGGTAATAAACTCGTTATCCGTCAAAATCGTTACAGTCTGTGTAGGAACACCGGTCGTTCGCGCCAAATCCGCCAGTTCCTCCTCTGCTTGGCTATCCATATTCCCAATGCCGTATCGCCGTCTTGAGTAACTTCCGAAACCTTACCGTCTACGCCCTTAATGATATCCTGTACAGTCGCATCCAAATCTTTGTCGGACTGATAAATATCGGACTTAGTATTATTGGCATCCGTGACGGAAGTGACATATGTATAAGTCCCCGGCTTATCCTTTACATATTCAGCTACCGTATAAGGATATCCGAAGAAGTCCCGTATATCGTGTCGCATAGAATAACCTACATACAAAAGAACACAAATCCCTACGACGAAAAACAAGAATATTCCGGTCTTAATAAAACGTCTACGGAGCATTTGGCGTTTAATAAATTCGGTCAACTCCGCATTTTCCTCAATCCGAACAAGGTTTTCATCTATATACCGGCCACGCGAATATTCCGTGCAATCTTCCCACTTTTCTATAGAAAAGAACAGCCCTTTATTATTTCGGTAGTTTTTATAATCGGCTTCGTCGCCGCGTTCTACATCATCGGACCCGTATATATCCCAAACGTCGGTAACACGCTCCCTACCACTGTCAACAAGACGCATGCCGTCGGGAATTATACCTGTTGAAACAACTCGCGACAACTGATACTCGCGATTTTCGTATCCACGACTGCCGTCATCCTTACTGAGCCAATATTCCGTATCGGTACGATGTTCTATGAGGAGATGCTCAACCCATGAGTAGCCCTCCTTATTTTCATATGCAATTGTCCCTAAAACCGTATATAAATCGTTTTCGATACGCAGTGTATCGCCGTATTTAAAGTTCATGTCACACTCGCAATCGGAAAAATTTTATATTTATTGTTTCTCTTACGAACGTTTACCGATATAGTCAAACACCCTTTTCAAAATCATCTTACACTAACCCTTCAGCCTTTTCAATACGCCCGTTCTTACTGCCTTGAATTCCGTCACAATCCTTGTTTACAACGAAAAAGTCGGACGACCGAGGTGACCTCGTTCGTCCGACTTATTGGTGATCCACCCGAGATTCGAACTCGGGACACCCTGATTAAAAGTCAGGTGCTCTACCGACTGAGCTAGTGGATCATACTTGGCAGGGGTAGCTGGATTCGAACCAGCGCATAGCGGAGTCAAAGTCCGGTGCCTTACCACTTGGCTATACCCCTATGGGGCGAGTAAAGGGGATCGAACCCTTGAATAACGGAGCCACAATCCGCCGTGTTAACCACTTCACCATACCCGCCATATAGAATCCTCGACATAATCGATGACGCTAATAATCTTACCATGACGTCCCCTCAAAGTCAAGCCTTCTGGCGAAGGCTGCGGGGTTGCCGTCTACTGCGTGGCTTACAGGTCGACTGTAAGCGTGTCCCGGAATGCAAGCTGCAAGCGGTGCATGAATGGCTGACCCGAACTTCCCTTCTTTCGTATTCCATGAATACCGGTCACCGGACGAAGTTGAATAACTCCCCTTTCTGGCCTTCTATCGTTTTTATATTGAGCCGCATACATAAAAAAAGAGCTGTTATAAAACAGCTCTTTTTTTACCGATCACTCATGTTTTTCGCCGTAAAGCAACTCTTTTACGAAGTTCGGTAATACAAAGGCACTTTTTTGAATGCCTTCATTATAGTATTTCGTTTCAAAAGTCTGCTTCCGATTGGATTCCCATGTTAAAGGATCATATTTTTTCGAACCCATGGTAAAGCAGTGCATACCCGTAGGGTAGAGGGGTATGAAAGCCGTATATAGGCGCGTAATCGGGAAAATGGCACCTACGGCATCAAATACTTCACGTACTAATTTACGATGCATAAACGGAGACTCTGTCTGCTGCACGAAAATACCGTCATCCTTCAAAGCCTTATACGTGTCCTTATAAAAATCGTACGTAAACAAGCCTTCTCCGGGACCGACCGGGTCGGAGCAGTCTACAATAATAACGTCGTAGAAATTTTCCGCTTCTTTCATAAAAGCAATTCCGTCTCCTACTTTAACCGTCAGCTTGGGATTGTTTTCCAAAATAGCTGCTGAAATCTTGGGGAAATATTTCTTCGACAGTTCAATCACCTTACCGTCAATATCTACCATCGTCACCCGTTCCACTTCCGGATGACGTACGGCTTCTCTTGCGGCACCCCCGTCACCACCGCCGATGATCAATACATTTTTAGGAGAAGGGTGCAGAAAAAGGGGGATGTGTGTAATATTTTCATGATACGTAAATTCATCTTTGTCCGATGTTTGAAAAACACCGTCCAACATCAACATTCTTCCGTACTCTTTACTATCGGCTACAACAATATCCTGGAAATCCGACTTGCCTTCAAAAAGAATATCCGTCACTTCGGCCCGTAAATCCAAATACGGGGACTGATGTTCCGTTATATAATTTTTCATAAAAAGCCTCCGTCTCTTAACATTATGCCTTTTTATTTTAACATACTTCTATACTCTCGAACAGGATATACTAAATTGGGAATTGTTACAAAACACTTGTGTTTTTAAGCTTTCTATTTCCATGCATGTGGTATAATGATATATAGACCATAAGCCTAATTTATACTATTATTGTATTCTTTATGGTCCGATTCAAATTTATTACAGGAGATTTTCATGAAAGACTTATTGCACATCGGCATTGATATCGGGTCTACTACCGTTAAAATTGCCGTCTTAAATAACGTAAAGCAGTGTCTTCACGCCTGTTACGTACGTCACTATACAGACATTCGACAAAAAGTGCTTGACCTGTTGGAAAACGCCTATGAAGTTTTCGGAGATCGGCAAATTTCTATTGCCATGACCGGTTCCGGCGGTATGGCCTTGGCTGACCACTTGCACATTCCTTTTATTCAGGAAGTCATTGCCGGTACGAAATCCGTTCGCACCTATCATCCGCAGGCGGATGTCATTATTGAATTAGGCGGCGAAGATGCTAAAATCACGTATCTCACAGGCGGTAACGAACACCGCATGAACGGGGCCTGCGCCGGCGGTACCGGTGCTTTTATTGATCAAATGGCAACGCTTTTACACACTGATGCGGCGGGATTAAATGAAATGGCGGAGCATTCAGATACGCTTTATCCCATTGCCGCACGTTGCGGCGTTTTCGCTAAAACGGACGTTCAGGCTCTGCTGAATGAAGGAGCCAGCAAGGAAAATATTGCCGCTTCCGTTTTCCAATCCATTGTTTTACAAACCATTACGGGCCTTGCCTGCGGCAGACCTATTAAGGGTTCCGTATGCTTTCTCGGCGGTCCGCTGACCTTTTTGCCCCGCCTTCGCAAACAATTTGCCGACACCTTGGAATTAACACCCGAAGAAGTTATTGCTCCGGAAAATGCCCAGGTATATGTAGCTATCGGAGCGGCCTTGGGCAGCTTCGAAGAAAAGCCCCAGTCCTTTCAGTCTCTGATGGCCCGTATCCGCCAGGTAGATGATTCATCGTTACCGAAAACGGACCGTATTGACCGTCTCTTCACCTCGCATGAAGAATTGGAAGCCTTCCGCGCTCGTCATGCTCAGGCCTGTGTTCCTTTCGGTGATTTATCGACCTATGCGGGCCCCTGCTATATCGGCCTCGATGCGGGTTCTACGACAATTAAAGCTGTCGTTATCGGCAAAACGGGCGAGATTCTTTATTCTCACTATCAGAATAATGAAGGCAGTCCTTTAGAAGCTGCAAAATCCATCATTAAAGATATTTATAACCGACTGCCCGAAGGCGCTTTTATTGCCAAATCGGGTATTACGGGATATGGGGAGTTTCTTTTAAAAGAAGCACTCCGTATTGATTTGGGCGAAGTGGAAACCATTGCCCATTATCAAGCTGCCGCTCATTTTTGCCCCGACGTGGACTTCATTTTGGACATTGGCGGCCAGGATATGAAATGTTGCCGTTTGAAAGACGGCCATATCGAAGATATCCTTTTAAACGAAGCTTGCTCTGCCGGTTGCGGTTCCTTCCTGGATACGTTTGCCAAGTCCTTGAACAAGTCGATTCAGGAATTTTCCGAAGCGGCTTTACTGGCGGAAGAACCCATCGATTTGGGTTCTCGTTGTACAGTCTTCATGAACTCCAAGGTAAAACAGGCACAAAAAGAGGGGTCCACCATGGCCGATATTTCAGCCGGCCTGTCCTACTCCATTATAAAAAATGCACTCTACAAGGTTATTAAAGTAAAAGACCCTTCAAAACTGGGAAAACACATTGTCGTTCAAGGCGGCACCTTCTATAACGACGCCGTATTACGCGCTTTTGAACAACTTTTGGGTCGCCGGGTCATTCGTCCCGCAATTGCCGGCCTCATGGGTGCATACGGCATGGGTCTCATTTGTCGTCAAGCGTATCAGGAAGATGCAGCACCTTCTACTCTATTGGATGTAGCGGGTATTGATTCTCTTCTTATTGATACGACAATTCGCCATTGCGGCTTATGTACCAATAATTGCCTGCTTACAGTCAATACCTTTAACGACGGTCGTTCCTTTATTACCGGTAACCGATGTGAACGCGGTGCTGCCGGTTCTTCGGCCAAAAAGGTAAAACACTTGCCTGATTTATACAAGGTAAAATACAACCGCCTTTTTGCACATTACAAGCCCGTAAAAGGAGCGCCTCGCGGCACCGTGGGAATTCCGCGGGTCCTGAACATGTATGAAGATTACCCTTTCTGGTTTACCTTCTTTACACACCTAGGCTATGAAGTCGTCTTATCCGACCAGTCCACTAAGGAACTCTTCCAGAAAGCGATGGATACAATTCCGTCAGACTCGGCATGTTATCCGGCTAAATTGGTTCACGGCCATATTGAAAACTTGTTGGAAAAGAAGGTGGATCGCATCTTCTACCCCTGCATCCAACACGGACCGTCCGAAGGCAGTAAGGATAACAACTTCAATTGTCCCATGGTCATGTCTTATCCTGAAGTAATTAAGCACAATATGGACGAACGTCTGGCAATTACACAGACCCCTTTTATCAGTCCGTTCCTACCTTGCATGACAAAAAACGAATTATAACCAGACTGTCAGAGGAACTAAAATCTTGGGGTCTGTCTGGCCATGATATCAAAAAAGCTGCCCACGCAGCTTGGGATGAGGAAGAGAAGTTCAAGTCCGACTATTACGAATTAACCAAAAAGACGGTGGAAAAACTGGAAAAAGACGGGGACAGAGCCATCGTCTTGAGTGGGCGTCCTTATCATCTGGATCCGGAAATCAACCATGGCATCCCCGAACTCATCAACAGTCTCGGTCTTGCCGTCCTTACCGAAGACGGCGTGGCTCCCTTGGGGTCTGCACCCGATTCGTTGCGCGTTGTCGACCAATGGTCCTACCACTCTCGTTTGTATAGGGCCGCCCAATATGTAGCGGAACATAAAAACCTGGAGCTAGTAGAACTTAACTCCTTCGGTTGCGGCTTGGATTCTATCGTTGCCGATCAGGTACAGGAAATTCTGGCAAACGCCAACAAAATCCACACGTTGTTAAAAATCGACGAGGGTTCCAATCTCGGAGCCATCCGCATTCGCTTGCGTTCCTTGTTATTCGTCATGAATCACCGCAAAATGACTCGAGTAGAACACACCAAGCCTTATTCGTATCATAAGGCTGTTTTTACAAAGGAAGACAAGAAAACGCATACTATCTTGGCCCCTGAAATGACACCTATTCATTTCCCTCTCTTCAAAGCAGCCTTTGCACACGAAGGCTACAAAATGGAACTCTTGCCCCACCAGGGTCAAGAAGCTATCGACACGGGACTTTCCTTCATTCATAATGATGCCTGCTATCCGGCCATCATGTCTCTCGGCCAGATAATGACCGCCTTGAGATCGGGAAAATACGACTTGAACCGCACATCGGTCATTATTTCCCAAACAGGCGGTTGCTGCCGTGCTACCAACTATATCGGTATGTTGAGAAAGGCTTTAGCCGACGCAAATATGCCCCAGATTCCTATCATTTCATTAAATACGAAGGATTAAACGAACAGCCGGGCTTTAAACCGTCTCTCGGTTTCTGGCATAGACTTTTACAGGGTGTTATTTACGGCGATACATTGCAACAAGTATTGTATCGCACGCGGCCGTACGAAAAGGTACGCGGGGCAGCCGAAAGTCTCTTTAAAAAATGGCAGGAAAAGCTGGCCGTCGATTTGAACAAGGCGGATAGAAGTACGTTCGTAAAAAATATCCGTCAAATTGTTGCGGACTTTGACAGTCTTCCTATTTGGGAGGATATTAAAAAGCCCCGCATCGGCATTGTCGGAGAAATTTACGTTAAGTTCCATCCTATAGCTAATAACCAGATCATTAAACTCATTGAGGAAGAAGGCGGAGAAATAGTCACTTCCGGTTTAGCCGACTTTTTCTACTACGGTCTATTGGATAACAATTTCCGACACAAATATTTGTCCGGCTCATTCTGGTCCGCCTTGGGCGGCAAAGCGGCAATCAAGCTTCTCGATTGGTATCGTAAGCCTTATGCTGAAGCCGTTGCTGCCAGCAAACGTTTCGACCCCGTTACCTCTATTTACGAAATTGCCGACGAAGCTAAAGAATACCTGTCTCTCGGCCACGTAGCCGGCGAAGGCTGGTTCCTTACAGGCGATATGATTGATCTTATCCACAGGGGCGCTAAAAATGTCGTTTGCCTGCAACCTTGGGCTTGTCTTCCCAATCATGTAACAGGTAAGGGTATGATTAAGACCTTGAAATCGGCTTTCCCCGAAACGAATATTGTAGCTATCGACTACGATCCCAGTGCCAGTGCAGTCAATCAGACAAACCGATTGAAACTCATGTTAACAACAACCTTTGAGAGCATTCGCCAACCGTCAGCTGCAGCTGAGGAAAAACCGGTATTGCCCTTTATACCCGGAGTCCACATTAACGGTTCTTTAAACAAATAAGGTATAAGTAAAACGGCTCATCTTTTTAAGATGAGCCGTTTTATCATACTCCGTTATAATATTATTTTCATTCCCGGTTTTACATGCAACCCTTCCTGCCCGTATTCCTTGTATAAACGATCAACAAATTCCAGGGGATCGCTCTCAATAATCGGCCATGTCCCGTAATGAACGGGAATCGTAACAGCGGCTTTAACATAGGATGCGGCCAATAAGGCATCGTCCATTCCCATGGTAAATCGGTCGCCTATAGGTAAAAGAGCATAGTCAATAGGCCCGAATCGATTCAATAGACCCATGTCACTGAAAAAAGCCGTATCACCTGCATAATATATATTTTTTCCAAAAAAATTAATGAGAGCTCCTGCCGCATGACCTCCGGCTACGCCGGAGCCGTGAAAAGCCGGGACAAGGCGTATGCAGCCGAAAGGATAATCCGCCTTTCCGCCTAAGTGCAAGTAATCGCTCCGTAGCCCGTCTTTTTCAGCCAACTCTTTAACTACTTCCGGTGTCGAAATAAATAAAGCATCGTTAGCCTTACCGATACATCCGCTATCACCGTAGTGGTCGTCATGACCGTGACTGACGAAGATATAATCACAGCGAATATCATCTGCCTGTGCTATCTGCCAAGTATTCCCTGTAAAGAAAGGATCGACAACCAGAGCCGTTTTTCCCGCTTTCAGCATAAACGTCGAATGACCGTAATATGTTAACTCTACCATAATATGTACCTCGTTGGGCTATAAACCCGCCCTATCGTTTTTCAAATAAAACTTCTGCTGCTACGGCCACCATAGCCTTAGCTCCCGTAAGTGCCTGTATATAAGCAAAATCACTGTTGGCCGCTGTAGCAAACTCAGGTGTATGGGCATTAATATGATAGCCGATAGCGATTTCCGGTTGAGCTGCACGCGTCACATGACTTACGTTACCTACATCAGTAGACCCTTCCGCATCCTCTTCTTCATAAACGCCGAACTCTTCATGCAGGGCATTGAACGCTTCAATAAAATATACATTCAGAGCTGCATTGTTAATCATGTTCTTATACAAAGGTTCATAATGTTCCGTTTCCACAGGCGTATGATGGTCCTTTGCAATCTCTGCCGCCAATTCTTTAATCTGCGGCAACATGACATTCTCTAAATAATCCGTATCAAGAGCCCGTACGGTTGCCTTTAACGTAGCCCTGTCAGGTACAATATTAGGTACCGTACCGCCTTCCGTAATAATACAGCCTAAAAGGTGCGGCTTGTCGAAGGTCTCTTCCAATTCCTTTAACCGTTTGTAAAAATCGACCAAGCTGTCCAAAGCGTTAAGGCCCTTATATTCCTTATCCGCCACATGGGCCGCCTTCCCTATGAAGGTCACCCGCAGGGGATGGGTTGCATATGACGTGCCTCCGATCATGGTCCTGTCGGACGGATGAATAATCAAGGCTGCCGTTAAATCATCGAAGAGGCCTTTTTGAGCCATATAAACCTTACTGCCTTCCGTTTCTTCCGCCGGACAACCATAGAGATGAATCGTCAGTTCCTCTGAACAACATTGAGCTGTCGCCACGGCCGCAACCGTACTCATGGCGGCAATTAAATTATGACCGCACGCATGCCCCAGTTCGGGCAAAGCGTCGTATTCCGCCAAAAAACCGATATGTACAGCCCCCGACCCCTTTACGGCCTCGAAAGCTGTCGGAAATTGATCCTCAACGGGATTTGTTACCGTAAAGCCTTGGCGAGAAAGAATATTTTTTAATTCTGCCGCCGCCTTATATTCATTCTTTCCTGTTTCAGGATGTTCATATAAGGTTGTGCCGATGTGCCTTAATAATTCTTCATATTCATCGACAGCATCCCATAAGCGCTCTTTTAATTCTTTTTTATTCATCGTCTTTGCGCCCCCCATAGGTTATAGTCACACTATCACTCCGAACATCTACCGTACAATAAACGCCTAATGGTAGACAAAGATTATCTTCACCATGCCCTGCCGGAATACCGAATACTGCCGGCTTTTGCCAGCGGCGGGCATACTGACGAATCACTTCTTCAACTGTAAACTCACCATCTGCTTTTTCCGTCGGTATACAACGATGAAACTCGCCAAATAAAACAGCCGCCGCACGCTCAATAAGTCCGCTTTGCTCCAATTGACGAAACATACGATCCAGTGAATAGGCTTCCTCTCCCACTTCTTCCAAAAAGAGAATCGCATTATCTTCTTTGCAAGCATAAGGCGTACCGGACGTAACGGATAGAAGCATCAGATTCCCTCCCCCCAGTCGTCCGCAAGCCCGCCCTTCTATCAAGGGTTGCAGTCCGGCGTTTTTTTCGGTTAGTATCCGCTCCTTCCACGGACTCGTCAACATGTCTTTAAATCCTTCGCGTGTAAAGTCACTGCTTTTTCTCCCCAATGACAAAGCCATGGGGCCGTGTATGACAGCCATATCACACGCTTGTCTGAAAACGGTATGCAGAGCCGTTATATCACTGAAGCCGATAAACAATTTAGCATTCTTGCGAATAAGGTCATAATCAATGAGATCTAAAATCCGTGTTGTTCCATAGCCACCGCGCAAACAAAGAACGGCAGCACACTCATCATCCATAAAAGCCGCCTCCAAATCCCTCGCCCGCTCCTCATCGCGACCTGCTAAATATCCCCATTGAGAGTCTACAAAGGGGGCTTGCCTTTACCTTATACCCCCATTCACATAATAACTCCCTGCAACGCTCCCATTCTTCACTGCAATTATATGCCGCAGGGGCTACTACTCGAATCGTATCGCCCGGCTTTAAACCTGAAGGATAATACATTATTTCACCTGCTCTTTATATGCATATTTAAAATCTATGAGTCCTAATGGCGACCAATGATACTCCTGAATACCGGGACGCACCACATAAGGCTGCGTCGTATAGTAAATCGGAATGATTACACAGTCATCAAACAACAGTTTTTCCGCCTCATGCATGAGTTCGTTCCGCCGTGTTTTATCATTGGTTTGCTGAGCCTCTTCAATGAGTGCGTTATATTTAGGATTGTGATATTGCGCATCGTTGTCTTGAGCCGAAAAGACTTCCAAAAAGGTCATCGGATCATCATAGTCGGCAATCCACGAAGCCCGAGCAATCTGGTAGTCGCCGTTGGCTCTGGCCTCCATAAAGACTTTAGATTCCTGGTTACGCAAGTATACCGTAACCCCCAAGTTCCGCTTCCACATATCCTGCAGGCTTTCAGCAATAGCCTTATGCAACTCATTCGTATTATAGAGGACTGTAATTTCCGGTAAACTCTTATTCCCATACGCTTCCTGTAAAAGCCGTTTTGCCTCGGCAGCATCTTCGTACTGTATATCTCCACCGGCCTTTCTGAATTCATGCCCTTCCGAGTCGGAGATTTCGGGAGACACCAATGAATATGCCGGTTGTTTGTGACTGCGTACAACGTGTTCTACTAAATTTTTTCGCTCAATAGCCTCGGCAAAGGCCCGGCGCACCCTTACATCATCAAAGGGCGGTACCGTCACATTGAATACGTAATAATATAGGCCCGAATACGGTGCAACTCGATATAACCCTTTTTCTTCCAACCGTGCTTCATCTGCCGGCGGCGGCTCTGTCATCATGTCCGCCTGGCCGCTTTCGACCATAGTCAATCTCGTAGCCTGGGAATCACTGATAGGAAACTGTAAGCTCTCTGTCCTTACGGCAGTCGCATCCCAATAATGTTCATTTTTAACGAAGTCTATTTCTCCTGAATGGATCCACGACGTAATGCGAAAAGGTCCGCTACAGGGAAATCAGCCGTAGCTGCCCACGTTTCGGGATTTTTTTCAACAGCCTGCCGCGGTACGACATAAAAACAATGAAAGGCGGTCAAATTCAGAAAATACGGTACGGGATTCTTCAATCGGACTTGTAAGGTACGATGATCCAGAGCTTTAATGCCCACGTCTTCCGCCGTAGCTTTTTCGGAAAAATATTCTTCCGCCTTATCAATACAAAAGAGCATATATGCGTTTTCCGATGCTTTCTCAGGCGATAAAACACGCAACCAGGAATACACGAAATCATCGGCCGTTATGGCCGTGCCGTCACTCCAAACGAGGCCGGGCCGCAATACAAAGGTCCAGGTTTTTCCGTCATCGGATACATTCCACCGCTCTGCCAAGGCGGGCTGCGGTACATTGTCCTTATCAAGACGAGTCAAGCCTTCAAAAATTTGGAGTTCCGCAATACTTTCCGGTAAAGAAGTAGTCATAGCCGGATCCAGATCGGACGGCTCCGCCTCCAATGCGTATACGACAGCGTTCTCCTGCCATACCCTCTCCTCACTACACCCGACAAGAACAAGGGCTATAAGACACATACATAGTACAACTATCCGCCGCATACAGCCCCTCCTTCTACATAATGACAAGCTATAACTCGATTATTTTCATATTTTTTCAAAACCGGGACTTCTATCAGACAACGACGATTCGAAAAAGAACAGCGAGGATAAAAAGCACAGGCCCCTTCTTCTGCCTTTTCTTCTGTAAGTACCGACACAATCGACTTCTTACGGGACGGCTCCGCCTTCGGTATCGATTGAAGCAACAACTTTGTATACGGATGTAGCGGCCGCCTGTAAATATCTTCACTACATCCATATTCGACGATACACCCGCCGTACATAATCCCTATATAATCGCTCATATAATAGACGACCGACAAATCATGAGAAATAAAAAGATACGATAAGTCTCGTTCTTTTTGCAATCGTTTCAGCATGTTAATAATCTGAACCTGTACGGATACATCAAGAGCCGATACGGGTTCATCACAAAAGATACACTCCGGATTCAGAGCCAGGGCTCTGGCGATTCCGATTCGTTGTCGTTGTCCCCCGCTAAACTCGAACGGATAGCGATGAGCCGCCTCTTTGGGAAGTTCTACTTGCTCCAAAAGCTCGGCAACCTTCTGCCGCCGCTGTAAAGCTGTGCCGATTCTATAATTATAAAGAGGTTCACTGATAATGTCCTCTATGTTCATGCGCGGATCCAAGGATGAATAAGGGTCCTGGAAAATCATTTGTACATTTCGTCTGAATTCCTGTGCCGTTTCAGGCTGTAAGACATTACGGCCTTTATAATAAATCTCCCCGCCCCAGGTTCCGGCAAGACCGAGTACTGTTTTAAGAAAAGTGGATTTACCGCAACCGGATTCGCCGACGAGCCCGACTGTCATACCTCTCAATATGCCCAGGGAGACATCCAGAACAGGCGTAATGGTACGGACCGGCTTGCCGAAAATATTCCGCTTCGTCACAAAGTCCTTGCGCACGTGCCGTGCCTCTATCAGATACATGAAGACGCACTCCTTTCAGGGCTATACAGCCAGCACGCCACCCTTTGTCCCTTTTCCAGATCAAAAGTAGGCGGTTCCAAGCGTTCACAAATGCGCATGCCGTCACGACAACGCGAAAAAAAGCGGCAGCCCTGCGGCAAATGGAATAAGTCCGGGGCCTGTCCTCCTATTCCTTTCAATATCTCCCCCTTATCATGTAAAGCCGGTAGGGACGATAAAAGGCCTTTCGTATACGGATGGGCCGGTTCGTCAAAAAGTCGTTCTGTCGTTGCCTCCTCCACGACGGTACCGGCATACATGACATAAACTCGCCGACACATACGGGCAATAACGCCCAAATTATGAGAAATAAGGAGTACGGCCATATGTAAATCTTCCTGCATTTGTTGCAGAACGTTCAGTACCTGTGCTTCCGTCGTGACATCAAGGGCCGTCGTCGGTTCGTCGGCGAAAAGAAGTCGCGGCTTACAGGCAATGGCTGCCGCTATGAGACAACGTTGGCGCATCCCTCCCGACAGTTCGTGCGGATAGGAGCGGACACGTTGAGATGCCCCGCTTATCCCTACAGATTGAAGAAGCCGAACGGCTTCTTCAGAAGCTTCTTTCTTTGACAAGTGAAGGTGGAGTCTCAGTCCTTCTTCAATTTGCTCGCCTACCGTAAGCACGGGATTTAATGAGGTCATAGGATCTTGAAATACCATGGCCATATCCTTGCCTCGTAGCGTATTCATTTCCCGTTCCGAAAAGTTTTCAATATTAAAACCGTCCCAAATAATTCGTCCCGATGTAAGTTTTGATACGGACGGCGGTAAGAGCTTCATTACAGTTTGGGAGGTAACGGACTTACCGCATCCCGATTCGCCCACAATACCGACCGTTTCTCCCTCATCAATATAAAACGATACGCCGTGAACGGCCTCTACCTGACCGTGAGGTGTCGCAAAAGAGACGGAAATATTATCTACCTCTAATAAATGCTTCATATATTCCCATCCTTTCCCGTCTGCGGATCCGCCAAATCATATAGACCGTCACCTAAAAAAACAAATCCCAACATAGTTAAACACAAGGCCGCGGCGGGGAAAAAGAGTTGGAACGGAAAGGATCGGATGCTGTTAATCCCCTCGGACGTCAAAACACCCCAACTGGCCATGGGAGCCGACACCCCCAGGCCTATAAAGCTTAAAAAAGCTTCCGTGAAAATTGCATCCGGTACTGACAACGTCAAGGCGGCAACAATCGGACCGGCCGCATTGGGCAATAAATGTCGTCGCAATAAATCAAAAGAGCCTGCATTACAGGAGCGTGCAGCCGTAATGTAATCAGACGTCTTCAAACTCAAAATTTGACCGCGCACAATGCGTGCCATGTTCAACCAATAGGCAATGCCCAAAGCAATGTAAATATTAAGTAGTCCCGGCTTAAAAACAACCATCAATAAAATAACATACAATAAAACAGGCACAGAGTACAAAACATCCACGATATGCATCATAATCCGATCTGTCTTACCTCCGACAAAGCCGGCAATACCGCCGTAAATAACACCGATAGTCACATTAATAAGTGCCGCTACGATACCGATGGACAAGGATATCCGTGCCCCGTAAAGCACACGCGTATATAAATCTCGGCCAAAGAATCGGTACCGAACCAATGCCGTACCGATGGAGCCGCATTGGCTTCGGCAAAATTCTGCCCGTCATACGTATAGGGCGAAAAGGCGGGTCCGATGAGGGCCCAAAGCGCAATTAGACAGATAATAATACCTCCCGCCACGGCCAAACGATTTTTCTTTAATCGCTGCAGGCCTCGATAAGTTACGGGCTTACGACTTCTTTGCACCGCCTTTCTTGTTGCAAACGGTACAGGCTCGAAATCATCATGTCGTATCACTTCTTTTCTCCCCCCTTCGTGACAGAAATACGCGGGTCTAACAAGGGATATATTAAATCTGCTAAAAGGTTCACGAAAATAACAAAAATACTGTAAAAAAGGGTAATCCCTAAAATAACCGTATAATCCCGGTTATATATACTGGTCACAAAATATCGACCCAATCCGGGTATGGCAAAAAGCGTCTCGACAACAAAACTGCCGGTAAGGAGAGAGGCTGCCAGCGGTCCCGTATAACTAACTACCGGTAAGAGTGCGTTACGAAGTGCATGATGATATAAAATTCTCCATTTACCGACACCGGCGGCCCGCGCCGTACGGATATAGTCCTGCTCTAATGCATCAAGTACGCCGGCTCTGGTGAGCCTCATAATAAACGCCGTAGGAGCGGCCGCTAATGCCAGAGCCGGTAAGACGGCATAAGTCGGTCCCTTCCACAGAGCTGCAGGTAATACGGGCCACCAAAAAGCAAATACTTCAACAAGGAGGGCCGCAATGATAAACCCGGGCACGGAGACACCCAAGGTAGCAAAAATCAGACAGACATAATCAAGAAGTGAATTTTTGCGAGATGCCGCCGCAAGTCCCGATACAATGCCGACAATCAAAGATACAATCAGACTGATACCGCCTAATACCGCTGAGACCGGAGCCGTTTCAGCGATAATATTGTTTACCGTACGTCCGGGATATTTAAAGGACGGGCCGAAATCTCCCTGCACGACATGACCCAAATAGTCCGTATACTGTTTCCACAAGGGATCATTTAACTTATACCTGGCTTCTACAGCTGTCAAAACTGCAGGAGGTAATTTCTTTTCAGCTGTAAAAGGGCCTCCGGGAACGGCATGCATTAAAAAAAAGGTAAGTGTAATAACGGCCCATAAAACGATCAGGGCCCCGCCGAGTCTTTTCAACAGATAAGGAACCATAATACACCTCGTTAAAAGCTTAAATAATCCTGCATAACATAAGTTTCATTATACCGTCCTCCCCGGTAAAAGTATAGCAATCGCCTTGTCATACCACATCTGCCCTCGTATAATAAAACAATAGTTTATTCACATGGAAAAGAGTGTGCTTATGAATTGGAAATTATGTCTTGCCGTCTTAACCTGTAATGTACTGTTTATGTCTTCAAGTTATACGATGATTATCCCTTTTTACCCGTCTATTTAACGAAAGAACTGGGGGTAATCCCTGCCGAAATCCATCTTTGGTCGGGTATTATTTTTTCCGCTTCTTTTATTGTCAGCTCTGTTATGGCCCCTATCTGGGGACGTATGGCAGACAATCGCGGCAAACGGATCATGGCATTACGTGCCAGCTTTTTATTATCAATCAGTTATTTTCTCGGAGGTATCGTAACGACACCGATTCAACTCACGTGTGTCCGCCTATTCCAAGGATTTGCATCCGGACTGTGGCCCATGAATTTAGCCATCATGACCTCCTATGCCCCTACCGAGAAAACAGGCTTTTGCCTCGGCATTATGCAAGGCGCTTTGACGGCCGGCAGTGTAATCGGCCCTCTGTTCGGAGGCGTACTTTCCGAGATTTTCGGCATGCGTACCTCCTTTTTTATAGCTACAGGCGCCTTATTTTTTAACTTTATCATGCTACTCGTCGTCATTAAAGAGCCGCCACACACCCTCCCGTCTCCGGAGGAAAAGCAGCCCTCCTTCAGTGTTCTTAAATCCCCTATCATTCGCGACATGCTTCTTTTCGCCGTCTTAGTCCAAATGGTCATCTTCCTCGTCCAGCCGATTATGGCACCTTACATTGAAGAGTTGACAGGCACCTCCGATTCCATTGCCATGAAAGCCGGCGTCGTTTTCTCATTAAGCGGCATTGCGGGAGCTGTTACCGCCCCTTTATGGGGAAGGTTCGGCCAAAAACACGGTTTTTATACATCTTTAATCTACGCACTCACCTTGGCCGGTATCGTAGCTGTTCTTCAATCGCTGCCGAAAACGCTCACTATTTTCGCCGTCTGCCAATTTGGAGTCGGCCTCTTCTTCTCCGGCATTAACCCGTCTATCAACGCGATTCTGGCAAATGCTACCACAAACAATGTGAAAGGTCGTGTTTTCGGTCTTCTCTTTTCCGCTCAGCAAACCGGTTCTTTCATTGGTCCGTTGGCAGGAGCCGCCATTGCTACCGTAATGGGTATGCATTCAATCTTTATTGTTGCCGGTGCTGTTCTTTTATTGATCAGTTTACTGGTACGGAAACATAGACCCAAGCCCTTATAAGCATAAAGCAAGAGAATACACTCTGAAGAAACGAATAAAGCCGCACATCTTTGATGTGCGGCTTTACTATATGCTTTATTCGATCTCTACAAGGCAATCACCGGAAATAATGGCTTGGCCCTTTGTTACATGAATATCGGCTACTGTCCCGTCCATAGGAGCTGTAATGGTCGTTTCCATCTTCATGGCTTCCGTAACGACAAGAGGTTCGCCCTTTTTAACCTTCTGCCCCTTCGAGACGAGAATATTAACTACGGAACCGGAAAGAGTTGCACCCACATCCCCCGGCTTCGTCGGGTCGGCCTTTTTCTTAGCTACCGTCGTCATGTCGACACTCTTATCCAGTACGCGAATTTCACGTTCCGCACCGTTAAACATAAAGGTAATGGTGCGTACACCGTCATCATCACAATCGCTGATATTAACCAAAGTAATGACGAGATCTTTACCCTTTTCAATGCCTACGTGAATTTCTTCATCTTTTTCATGCCGAAGAAGAAGGTCGGCGTATCGAGAACGCTCACATCTCCAAATTCTTTCAAGCGTTCACTGTAATCAGTGAAAACCTTCGAATATTGGCAATAAGCATTTACATCTTCCGGCGTGTGGCCATACCCGGCATCAGCCAATTTTTTAGCAATAGCTTCAAAATCTGCCGGCGGTAAAACCTTGCCCGGTCGTTCCGTCAAAGGCTGCTTACCCTTTAAGATAATCTTCTGCAGCTTTTCGGGAAATCCCTGATAAGGAACACCGATACGGCCTTCGAAAAATTCTACAACCGATTGCGGGAAGTCGAGTGTATCGCCTTTTTCATAAATATCCTTTTCCGTCAGATTATTTTGTACCATGAAGAGCGTCATATCCCCGACGATTTTGGACGACGGCGTAACCTTGATAATATCACCGAACATCATGTTAACGTCGTGATACATCTTCTTGACTTCATTCCAACGATCGCCCAAACCGACACCCTTAGCTTGCTGACGCAAGTTGGAGAACTGTCCGCCCGGCATTTCATGCTGATACACTTCCGTATTGGAATACGGTTCCGCTTTATCAACACCCTTGTAGTACGGACGAACGGTAGCCCAATAACGAGACAACTCTTCCATTGAATCGATGTCCATTTTAGGCTGACGTTCCTTACCCGTCAAAGCATAATACAGGGTATTCATGCTCGGCTGACTCGTATTACTTGCCATGGAAGACAAGGCTACGTCAACGATGTCTACGCCTGCATCAATAGCACGGCAATAGGTCGTTACACCGTTGCCCGAGCCGTCATGAGTATGTAAATGGATCGGTAAGGTAACCGCATCTTTAAGAGACGAAACCAACTGATATGCCGCTTCCGGTTTCAAGAGGCCGGCCATATCCTTAATAGCAATAATATTAGCTCCCGCATTTCCAATTCCTTAGCCATCTTAACGTAGTAGTCAAGATTGTACTTCGGGCGATTGGGATTTAAAATATCACCTGTATAGCACAATGCTACTTCGGCAATCTTACCCGTTTCCCGTACGGCCTGAATAGTTTCATACATATTATCCAAGCTGTTCAGACTATCAAAAATACGGAATACGTCGATGCCGTTTTTAGCTGACAAGTCAACGAAATTCTTAACTACATTATCGGGATAGCTCGTATAGCCTACGGCATTGGCACCGCGAATCAACATCTGCAAAAGAATGTTGGGAGACTTTTCTCTCATTTCACGCAAGCGTACCCAAGGATCTTCATAAAGGAAACGATACGCTACGTCGAAAGTCGCCCCGCCCCAGCATTCAAAAGAGAAGAGATTCGGCATCTTCTTGGCAGCCGCATCCATAACGCGCAACATGTCAATAGAGCGAACACGTGTCGCCATAAGAGACTGATGAGCATCACGCATAGTAGTATCGGTAAAAAGAACTTTCTTCTGGTCAAGAATCCACTTGGACAGACCTTCAGCACCCTTTTCATCAAAAATCTGCTTCGTTCCTTGAGGGAAATCCCCTTTCGGTGTAATCGGTAATTCCAAAGGCTCGAATTCGGGCTTTTCCTGATGACCTGCTGCCATATATCCGTTAATAGTCGTGTCGGCAATATATCGAAGCAACTTTGTTCCGCGGTCATGCATAACCGGCAGGTCAAAGAGTTCCGGATGTTCATCAATAAAGTTAACGTCATAGTCCCCGCTTTCAAACAAGGGGCTGGATAATACGTTGATGAGGAAACCGATATTTGTCTTAACACCGCGGATACGGAACTCCTTCAAGACGCGAATCATCTTTTGTACGGCCCCGGCATGAGTCAAATTATACGTCGTAGCCTAACAAGAAGTGAATCGTAGTACGGTGTAATGATGGCTCCCGTATAAGCATTGCCGCTGTCAAGACGAATCCCGAAGCCGCCGCCGCTACGATATGCAATAATCTTACCCGAATCAGGCATAAAACCGTTTAAAGGATCTTCCGTCGTAATACGGCACTGAATGGCATTGCCGATGCATTGTACCGATTCTTGCGAAGGAATACCTATCTCTTCACTATCCAATGCATAGCCTTCGGCAACCTTAATCTGTGTCTGTACAATATCGATGCCTGTAATCATTTCCGTTACCGTATGTTCAACCTGAACACGAGGGTTAACTTCAATGAAGTAGAATTTTTCATCGCTTGTAACAAGGAATTCTACCGTACCCGCATTGACATAGTTGACGTTTTTCATCAACTTCAAGGCCGCATCACAAATGTCCTGACGCAATTTTTTCGAAAGAGAAAAAGCAGGAGCAATTTCGACCACCTTTTGATGACGACGCTGAATAGAGCAATCTCGTTCGAAAAGATGGATTACATTGCCGTGCTCGTCCCCCATGATCTGTACTTCAATATGCTTGGGGTTGATAATGCATTTTTCCAAATAAATTTCGTCACTGCCGAAAGCAAGCTTCGCTTCGGATTTAGCGCGTTCATATGCATCCTTAAGGTCGGCCATTTTATCGACCATACGCATACCGCGACCGCCACCGCCGTTAACAGCCTTTAACATAATCGGCAAACCGACTTCTTTGGCAAAGCGTTCAACTTCAGCATAGTTCATAACCGGACCGTCACTGCCGGGAATAAACTGAATACCCGCCTTTTTAGCTTGAATACGAGCGTTAATCTTATCACCGAACATAATCAGGTGCTCTACCTTAGGTCCGATAAAGATAATACCTTCCTCTTCACAACGTTTAGCCAATTCCGCGTTTTCCGACAGGAATCCGTAGCCCGGATGAATAGCGTCGACATCGTGTTCGTGTGCAATACGGACAATATCCTCAATATCAAGATATGCGTCAACCGGTTTCTTGCCCTTACCTACCAAATAAGATTCATCCGCCCGAAAACGATGCAGCGAAAGGGAATCTTCTTTGGAGTAAATCGCTACGGTACGAATACCTAATTCATTACAGGCACGAAATACACGAATAGCGATTTCGCCGCGGTTTGCAACTAAAACCGAATTAATCTTTTTCATATAATAAAAACCTCCTACTGTCATAGAGATGTGGTACTTGCGTCTTATATACCAGCATAGACCTACTCGTATATTATAACAAAAGAACCGCCCCGTACAAAGGGGCGGAGCCTATAAATACTGTATACAAAATTTATTTGTGCATGACTTTACACACAATAAACAGGCTGATTTCATACAATACAATGAGCGGCACGGCAATCATTGTCTGCGTAAATATATCCGTAGTAGGGGATACGACAGCGGCAAAGATAAAGGCAATAACAATTAAAATCTTTCGTTTTCCCTTTAAAAAGTCGCCTGTTACCAACCCGATCTTGGCTAAAAAGACTACAATAAGCGGTAATTCAAAAATGAACCCGAAGGGTAATGTCAAGGCCAAAATAAAGGAAAGATATGATTCCAGCGAGAACATGGGTTGAAGTGTCTGCGTCGCAAACCCCATAAAGAAGGTCACCGCTGCAGGAATGACCAAATAGTAGGCAAAAACAAGACCTACGTAAAATAAAATAACTGCCGTCGGCAATATAACCAAAACGGCCCGTCTCTCCTCCGGCCACAGGGCCGGCGCCACGAAAGCCCATACTTCATACAAAAGGACGGGCAAGGTGAATAAGATCCCCGCATATAGGGCTATTTCCATATAGGTAAAGAAAACCTCCGACGGGTTCATAAAGTACAATTTACCTGCCGGTCCCGATAACAAGGCAATAATATCATCTACATAGTTATAACAGGCCAAGGCCGCTATGGCGACGACAACCAGACAGATAATGAGGCGTTTTCTGAATTCCTGTAAGTGGTCGCGTAAGGGCTGTTCCGTCTGTACATCAGGTTTCAAGGTCATGCTCCTTTACCGGTTTTTCTTCCTTCCGTGCAATGTCAGCGGCCTTTGTGACCGCCTCTTTTCTGACTGGTGCCGTAATATCGGCTGTCATACTTTTTCTGGCTACTTCATCAGCAAGCTCTGTCGTTTCCTCCACTTCGTTTCTCACCGCATCACTGCCTTCAGCCAACATATCATGTGCTTCTTTAAACTTTTGTAACGACTCTTCGATTTCTTTCATTTCTATCTGACTGACGTTCTTTGCCGTATCCTTCGTTTCCGTCGCCGCGTCGACAATATCATTGCCCATTTTTTTCAATTCATTGACGCTCTTTCCCAATGTTCGTGCAATTTCCGGCAACCGGTCAGGACCGAAGACTATGAGAGCCACGATGAAGACCAAAATCATTTCACTCATGCCGATATTAAACATGAACGATTTCCCCTTTGTATATCTGTGCCCAGTATACCACAGGACGGAAAGAGTGAAAATGACAAAAAGGGTTGACTACAAACGTCTTACAGACGAATAAAATTCAACCCTTTTTACTCAATTATACGGTCTTTTGACGAACTATTAACCTATTAATCGTTTCACTATGCCTTTAAATCGGCTACTTCCTGTTTTAGCGATTGAATTTCACCGTCTTGAGCCGCTACCTTTTCCACAAGGCCCTGATTTATTTCTTTCATAGCCGTCATTTCATCTTCCAACACGTAAACGGCACTGATAGGACCGCCTCTATATCGTTCGGGAACAGCCTTTCTTTCACCCACATTGCCGAATTTATAGGTTACACCCATATTTACAAGATAATGGTGGTTGTTTCCTGCCCCTTTAGCAGCACCGAAATTAAACAGAAGTGATTCTCTTTGATAGTGTGCTACGCCTAAGGCAAAAGCACTGTTACTCTTATAATAACCGTAACCGGCCATAACTAGTGTCGGTTCCAGCGGATCGTACGATACGGGCTTCAGGGCGCTTAAAGCGGCACTTTGAGCAGCCGTTGCTTGAATTTCGCCGCCAAAGTCCGGAAATTCTCCGGCACTATTCCGAATCACATCTTTTAGCTGCGCTACATTTACTGCATCCGTATCGTCAGATCCTGCTGCAACGCCGGTAATTTGACGTGTTATACTGCTCGCCGAATCGCCGACGGCCACAGCATTTCCCCCGTGGCCTGCCACGTAGCGTTTGTCCGGCCGTTAGCACGATAGCCGCTCACTCCGGCTGCCCGATTGGCTACGGAACCGCGACCGATAGCATAGGAATCATCCAATACGGCCATGGCCCCGATCCCTACGGCAAATGAATTATTCCCGACTGTATTACCGCCTAATAAAAAAAACGATACATCGGAGATGTATCCGATGTATCGCACCTAAAGCCAACACAACCGTCCTATACTACGCCCGCACTCCCCCAGATAATCCGAAAATAAAAACAGCCCCGTTACCGGGACTGTTTTTATTTGGTGCCGGAGGTGGGACTTGAACCCACACGACTATTCATCGCTTGATTTTGAGTCAAGTGCGTCTGCCATTCCGCCACTCCGGCAAACAGACTTATGCGTTAGCACGTCCTTTATTATAAGCAAAAAGTCTGTCGTCGTCAAGTAAAAATGACGAGGTCTATAATTTTTTTCTTACACAAGCCCTAACCGTTCTCCACCACTGTTTCTCCGATTTCTTTTTTCATTTCTATTTGCTTCACATGTTCAAAGTAAAGTTTCGTTTCACTTACTACTACACCGCTAAGTCCTATGAGTGCCACTAAGTTAGGTATCGCCATCAGACCGTTTACGATATCCGCTAAAATCCAGATAACATCAAGTTTAAGAAAAGCTCCGCAGGCTACGAGAATAATAAACACAATACGATAGGGCAAGATTCCCTTAACTCCTACCAAGTAATTAATGCAACGTTCGCCATAGTAATTCCAGCCTAAAATAGTAGTAAATGCAAAAAGTGTAAGCCCGACACAAAGAAGCAGACTGCCGGCAACGGGATAGGCCTGGCAGAAGGCTTCATTAGTTAAAGCCGCGCCGTTCAAATCACCCGTCCAGGCTCCACTGATAACAATAACCAGTCCGGTTAATGTGCAAATGATAATGGTATCAATAAAGGTTCCTGTCATAGAGACAAGCCCTTGTTCAGCAGACCACTTCGTCTTTGCCGCTGCCGCTACGATGGGCGCCGAGCCAAGACCCGATTCATTGGAAAATACGCCGCGAGCTACCCCGTTGCGCATAGCCAACATAACAGTGGCTCCCGGCAAAGCCGCCGACAGCCGCTGTCGGTGTAAAAGCATCTGTAATAATTTGCATAATTGCTGACGGTACTTGTTCACGGAAAATAATTAAAAATACGACAGTAACGGCAATATACAAAACAGCCATGGCCGGAACAATTTTAGCGGCGGCCCGTGAAATGGATTGCAATCCGCCGATAGTAACGGCGGCAACCAATACGGTAAGTACGACTGCCGTATATTCAACGGGAATATCCGTTGCCAATTTTGTGATTTCAACGATAGAGTTTACTTGAGCAAAGGTGCCGATACCGAAGAAGGCTACAAGAACCCCGAATATAGCGAAGAGTTTTGCCAAAGGTTTAAACTTTTCCCCTAAGCCTCGTTCAATATAATACATGGGACCACCTGCAATATCCCCGTTTTCATCGGTTGTCCGAAACTTAACGGCCAAACAGCCTTCGGCATACTTCGTCGCCATCCCCACAAAAGCGGCAATCCACATCCAAAAAACCGCTCCGGGACCACCTGCATGAATAGCCGTCGCTACGCCGACAATATTACCGGTCCCGACAGTGGCCGCCAAGGCCGTACACAAAGCCTTAAAGCTGTCAATATCACCGTCACCCTTATTCTCAGCTGTGAAGATAAGTTTCAAAGCTTGCGGCAATTTAAAGAACTGAATCAACTGTAACCGAATCGTCAGCATCAAGCCGGTACCGATCAAAAGTACCAACAAGGGCGGCCCCCATACAAAGCTGTCAATACTGTTCAACACATCCGTTATCATCGTATCATCTCTCCTCAATAAAAAATTCCTGCTTCCGAAAACTCCGGAGACAGGAACAAGAAAAGACAATACAAATCGCCTTATAAATTCATCATTGCCCTCTGTCCTTTTGCCTGAGAGATAAGAAGCTATCGCTTCGTGCACCTTCGGCGCTCATTAAGAGACTCTCCAGAGATATGTCCGCATCCGGTCCCGTTCTTTCGAACACCTGAGAGTTTAACTCCTTCGGTTGACTTATGTCATCTCCCAGAATGCATCATCCATGTATATTCGGTTTTGTCGTTATTATAAACCCAAAAACGTTATTTATGCAAGTGTTTTTTTATTTAATCAATGTTTATGAAAAATAAGTCGGTCTACCGTCTCCATGGCCGCCGTAGCCGTTTGTTGCCATCTCAAGGGCGTAACCGTGATTTTCCCCGCTTTAATATTAGCTATGTCGCTAAATGTCGGGGCTGTCGACATATCAATATCACCGACAATGCGGATACAGGAATCACCGTTTTCATCCTTTTTCTCTACAATAACATTTTTGTAAAACTGTACCGTTTGCGGTGCTACAACAACGTTTTCCAGACAAATATCGCCTTTTTTTTCCGGTACGTTAATATTCAAAATCCCCGGAAACTTTCCGGTAAAGATGACTCTTTCGATTAACTGCATCACCAACTTTGCCGTTTGCCGGGCACGCCCCCTCATTCATCTTACCGATAGACACGGCTACAGCCGGAGTCAAATAATAGGGGCCTTCCATGGCTGCCGAAACGGTCCCTGAATATAAGACATCGCTTCCCAAATTATATCCGTTATTAATTCCCGAAATAATCAAGTCCGGTCGATCTTTCTTCAGGATAAATTCCATGGCCGTCTTAACACAATCCACAGGAGTGCCGTCCAAAGAGTACTTAGTTACATTGTATAAAGGTGACGCTATCCGCTTTAAATACAAATCCTTATTAATCGACATGGCATGTGATGCCGCACTACGTTGTCCTTCAGGCGCTACTACGGTCACCTTATCTGCAACGGTTGCGACAACTTCTTCCAAAATACTTAAGCCCTTAGCTGTAATTCCGTCATCGTTGGTAAGTAAAATATGCATGTACGTTCTCCTAATTATTTTTATTTTCTTTACGCAAGAGAGCCGTACTGTCGTATGAAACGGCACGCGTATGAACCGTATGACTCCATTTCATGTCATGACGATCCTTAAACCCGAGAAAATTTACAGGTATCCAACTATACATAAAAAGCGGATACACAATTAAATAGACCCACGACTTTAAGGGTACCTTGATTTTCAAAAGGACGATAACGGGAATAGCATATTGAGCCACAAACAAAACCGTCCAAATTTCCATGGGCATAAGTTGATTGAGTATATTCGTATAAAAAACATACCACGTCGTATTAATATATGATAACCCGGCGTAAATCGTCGACATCATCATAAAAAACGGTTGTGATAATGTAATAATCCCGTCGAGCATACGAATATTTCCCGTACGAATGCCTTTGACAAAAAGTTTAGGTATAAAGCGTTCGCCGCAATCGGTCTGTCCTTGTGCCCAGCGCTTACGCTGACGACATGAAGCCATGAAATCGACAACTTTTTCATCATAAATAATGGCGTCGTGCGCCCAACAGGTACGAACGCCTTCGAGAAGGACCTTCATAGAAAATTCCATATCTTCCGTCAAGCAATCGCAGCCCCACCCATACTTACGGACCACATCGGTAGCAATACACATGCCCGTGCCTCCCAATGCCGTAGATAAACCGATATTGTACTTGGCACGATGCCACATATGATTAACCAGCCAAAACGCAATCGAAAAGGTACCGGAAATCCAAGAATCCGTCGGATTCTTAGAGTCCATATATCCCTTGTATGACTTGTTCTCCTTTACAGAGATGGTTGTTCATTTCCCGTAAAAATTCGGGATGAACCAGGTTATCCGCATCAAAGACGACAAAGGCATCATACTGCTTTTCTTGTTGTAACAGCCGTTCAAACATCCAATCCATGGCAAAACCTTTACCCACGTCTTCCCTGTTCGTCCGTACGGCTACTATGGCTCCGTGTTCTTTACATACATCTGCAGTATGATCTGTGCAATTATCCGCTACCACATAAATATCGTACATATCCCGCGGATAGTTAAGACACTTCAGGTTATCAATGAGTTGCCCTACAACCGCTTCTTCATTATGTGCACAGATAACAGCCGCAAACGTATGCTGCGGCTGTACCGTAACTTTATCTTCTTTTTTTATGAGGCCGAATAAGGCGAGTACAAAGTAATACAAGGTATAAAACACAATAATTACTTGTACGGGAATCATGACCAAATCCGCTATATGTTCCATAATGAAGACTCCCGGTCTATACGAGCTTGCCGTTCATAGCCGTATTAATCAAGCCGTATACGATATAAAGGCCGAAAGGCAAGGTCAGTGCCAAATGCCAATCATAAATGACAACGGCTGCACCGATAAGCAGTGTAATAATAAGCGCCGATTTATGAAGTACATCGGCACTTTGTCCTTTAAAGTCGGGATGATGTACCTTGCTGACCAAATCATAACCCACGAGTACGACCAGAACCGCAATGAGCGGTGCCGGCAACATGACTCCTGAAAGGACATAGGTAGCAAAAAGACAACCGCCGTTCGGAATCGGCATACCTTCAAAATATCCGTGTACGGTCGCCGTATTGATATTAAAACGTGCCAAGCGAATACCGCCGAGTGCGGAATAAATAAGTACGGGAATAACTCCGATCCAACCCAGAGTATGCAAGGTGTAATTATACATTAAGAAGGCCGATGCGGCACCGAAAGAAACACAGTCCGATAAGGAATCGAGCTCTTTTCCAAATTCACCACTTACACCCAAAGCTCGGGCCGAGCGTCCGTCCATAGCATCACAAAGCATGGCAAAGAAAATACATAGGGCACCCCAAAAGAAGTTCCCTTGCGATGATAAAATCATGCTGAGAACACCGAAGCACAAGTTACCAGATGTAAATAAACAGGGAATTACCTTTTTCATTCAACAATCCTCCCGATTATCGATTCTCCGCCGCGAACCCGGTCGCCTTTTTGACGGAAATCTCTACATTATCCTGCACATATACTTCTATGCAGGAGCCGAACTTGATCATGCCGTATAGCTGACCGTGCTCCAGTGCATCCCCCAAGGTAACCCACGATACGACACGGCGTGCCAAAACGCCGGCGATGAGCGTTACCAACAACTGTGTACGCCCGTTATCAATGCCGATAGAATAGCGTTCATTTTCATAACCTACGCCATCTTGATAAGCAGGTCGAAACCGTCCGCACGTATATTGTTGGAACTTAATAACTCCCGACAAGGGGGTACGATTAACATGAGCGTCAAAAATGGACAAAAAGATGACCACCTTACGACAGTCCTGTCCTAAAAATAAATCTTCATGCACCGATTCCACGCTGACAACCGTTCCGTCTGCCGGTGAGACGAGAAGAGACGGATCATCAGGAATGATACGATGCGGATTTCTGAAAAAGTACGTAAAATAGGCTGCCAAAACAAGGGGAACAACGGCAACATACAAATTAATAAAATAAGCCGCCAATAGGGCCAGCACTAAGGGAACGGCTATAAACGGATAGCCGTCTTCAATAATAAACGGTTTATTCATAAGTCACCTCGCCTCAAACTCGGCTGCCGAATTTCACGGCAACCACAAATTTCGGCAAAGCAAGCATACGCATAGCTCGACTCGGTTCCTTGTACAGGCGGTAAAGCCATTCAAGACGATGTTCCTGCATCCACTTGGGGGCTCGACATACATGACCGGCCAATACATCGAAGGTACCGCCTACACCCATGCACACACAAGGTCCCAGTTCATATAAATGACGATGTATCCACTTTTCCTGCTTCGGTACGCCGAGAGCTACGAATAAAACAGATGCCCCCGAATTCCGTATATCTTCAATGATTTCCGGCTCTTCTTCAGGCGTAAAAAAGCCCGACCGAATACCGACAACGGGAAATTCGCCCACCGACTCTTTCATATTTCGAGCCGCCTTTTCGGCAATCCCCGGAGCCCCGCCGAAGAAATATACCTTTGTCTGTCTTTCAACACAACGGGCCATAATCCGACAAGCTAAATCTACGCCGGCAACTCGTTCTTTGAAATGTTTTCCTTGTTGTTCCGCTGCCCAAAGCACTCCGGCTCCGTCGGGCACGACCAAGTCGGCTTCCGCCAAAATACGGGCCAACTCGTGATCTTCTTTGGCCCTCATAATCATTTCCGCATTGGCTGTAGCGACAGTCGTCGCTCGACCTTCGGCGATGCGGGAAAAGACAAAATCCGTCGCTTCGTCCATCGATACATTACGAACGGGAACGGACAATATTTCTATGGTCTCTTCCATTAGGACCTCCGTTTTCTAGTTTACGCTGTAATTGGGTGCTTCTTTCGTAATGCTGATATCGTGCGGATGGCTTTCTCTCAATCCGGCACTGGTAATCTGAATAAATTGTGTGTTTTCAATCATTTCTTTAATCGTATGGCAACCACAATACCCCATAGATGCTCGCAACCCGCCTACCATCTGGAAAATCGTGCTGGCTGCCGGTCCCTTATAAGGCACGCGACCTTCAATGCCTTCGGGAACAAGTTTTTTGGCATCTTCCTGGAAATAACGGTCCTTACTGCCCTTTTCCATAGCACCGATAGAACCCATACCACGATATACTTTATAGCTTCTGCCCTGGTAAATAATCGTTTCACCCGGACTTTCTTCCGTTCCGGCTAAAAGGTTACCGATCATGACCACATTACCGCCTGCTGCAATAGCCTTGGCCATATCGCCCGAATACTTGATACCGCCGTCGGCAATGATAGGAATGCCGAAACGTTGTGCCACTTGTGCACATTCATAAACGGCCGTAATCTGCGGTACGCCGATGCCGGCAATAATACGAGTCGTGCAAATAGAGCCCGGCCCGATCCCCACTTTAACCGCATCGACACCGCATTCAATCAGGGCTTCCGTCGCTGCCGCCGTAGCCACGTTGCCGGCAATAACCGGAAGATGAGGATAATTCTTTTTAATTTCTTTCAATGTATTCAGCACGCCCTGAGAATGGCCATGAGCCGTGTCGATGACAACTACATCCACTTTAGCCGCTACTAAAGCATCAATACGATCAATCATATCATGCGTTACACCTACAGCAGCGGCAACGAGAAGGCGTCCGTCCGAATCTTTCGCCGAATTCGGATACTTTGTAGCCTTTTCAATATCCTTAATCGTAATAAGGCCTTTCAAGTTGTTGTCTTTGTCGACAAGGGGTAACTTTTCAATGCGGTGACGCCGCAAAATTTCTCGTGCTTCTGCCAAAGACGTCCCTACAGGTGCGGTAACGAGGTTTTCCTGAGTCATGGTATCCCCGATGCGTCGAGACATATCTTCTTCAAAGCGCATATCACGGTTCGTAATGATCCCTACAAGCTTTCCATCTACTGTAATAGGCACACCGGAAATGCGATATTTACCCATCAACTCATTGGCATCTGCCAAAATGTTGTCGGGATGAAGGAAAATGGGGTCAATGATAATGCCGTGTTCCGACCGTTTAACCTTATCCACTTCACGAGCCTGTTCGGCAATAGACATATTCTTATGAATAACACCGATACCGCCTTCACGAGCAATGGCAATCGCCATAGGGGCTTCCGTTACGGTATCCATTCCGGAACTCATAATAGGCACGTTCAGCTTAATATCTCGTGTCAAATTAGTAGAAATATCGACGTCTTTCGGCAATACATCGGATTTTGCCGGTACCAACAGCACGTCATCGAATGTCAAGCCTTGCATACCGAATTTATCAGTTCTCATATTCGCACCTCTATATTAATAAAATATAATAAAAGGGGAATTTCACCCTCAACAGCTTTATCCCTAATTATAGCCGATAAACACCTTTCTGTATATACAATTGAATTAATTGTCTAAAATACGTAAGAAGTCATTGCCGAAGCGTTTTTTCAGAGCCTCTTTCACGGTCTTCTCCGTTCCCGGCAAGCGCAGGTACGCTTGTGCCTCGTCTCTTGCAGGAATGAGAAGGTCAGCGTCCTCAATAATGCGGGCCGCCTTCAAATCGGGTAACCCATGCTGCATACTACCGAAAAGTTGGCCGGCACCTCTTAAAAGTAAGTCCTTTTCGGAAAGGGAGAAGCCGTCATGAATCGTCTCCATCCATTTAAGACGCTGCCTCGTTTCCTCATTGCCGCTCTTTGCCAGTAAAATGCAGTAGGCCTGCGCCGCTCCGCGCCCTACACGGCCGCGCAACTGGTGCAACTGAGCCAAGCCGAATCGTTCCGCCCCGTCAACATACATAATTGTCGCATTCGGTACATTCACACCCACTTCTATAACACTCGTGGCAACCAGAAGTTTTATATCGCCCCTTTGAAAGCGTTCCATAACCTCGTCTTTTTCCTTGCCGCTCATACGGCCATGTACCAACCCACAGGAAATATCGGCAAAATCAGTACTTTTAAGGGATTCATACAGTGCCGTAGCAGCTTGTAAGTCCGCACTTGCCGACTCTTCCACCAAGGGGCATACAACATAACATTGATGTCCTGCCGCAATTTCTTTACGCATAAAGGCATATATCCGACTTCTCATTCCTTCCGTTACGGCATAAGTTTTGACCGGTTTACGACCGGGCGGCAATTCTCGCATAGTCGACACATCCAAATCCCCGTATACGGAAAGGGCCATAGTTCTCGGAATAGGCGTAGCCGTTAAAAACAGTGTATGCACATCCTTCCCTTTATTCCTCAAAGCTGCCCGTTGCCGCACACCGAAGCGATGTTGTTCATCTGTAACAACCAAGGCCAAGTCGGAAAAAATCACATCGTCTTGAATCAAAGCATGCGTACCCACTAAAATATCAACTTCTCTATGAGCTGCCTTTTGTAGTATCAATTCTCTTTCTTTACCTGTCGTCCTACCTGTAAGCAAGGCTATACGTACAGGCAAGTCTTTAAAAAGTCGATTCAGCTCTTCATAATGCTGTGTCGCCAAAATTCCGGTCGGAGCCATCAGTGCCCCCTGATAGCCGTTTTCCACGGCCTTAGCCAAGGCCAACGCGGCAACAACAGTCTTCCCCGATCCGACATCTCCCTGTACGAGTCGTTGCATAGGTACTTGAGTCTCCGTATCGTTCACAATATCGGCAAACGCTTCCGTCTGCCCTTTTGTCAACGAAAAAGGCAGGTTGTTCAACAGCCCCTTAATCAGCTTGCCGTTCGGCCCGAATTTAACGGCTTGCCCCGACTGTTCCGCACGACGCTTCAATAACAACCCGGCCTGCAAAGCAAAGAGCTCTTCAAAGGCCAACCTCTTACGAGCCCTTTCCAGGGCTTCAAAGGACGCGGGAAAATGCAAGGCTTTATACGTCTCTACGCTTACTTCAGTGCCCTGAATATCCAACGATAGGCATGGCGGAATCAAGTCCTTTACAGACGCTTCATCGGCAAAGAGGGCCGCGACGGCCCTGCGTATATCGGCCTGACGCAAGCCCTCTGTCAAAGCATACACGGGGACCAGGCCGCCGGGGACAGCCGAACCCGGCTCCGCCTCCGGTGAATTCATTTGCAAGCGCCCGTATGCCCGTTCCGTTTTCCCGAAAGCATGAACGTCTTTCCCGACCTTAAACAGACGCTTTTTGAAGGGCTGATTAAACCACACCAGTTCTAAACCGCCCGTACCGTCACTGATTAGCACTTTGAGAATCGTCATACCGCGCCGCGGTCGTAGCTCAACGACAGACTTCACGGTTCCGTTGACAAGAACGGGCCGGTCGTCATTATTACTTATATCTTTTATGGCCCGTATTTTCGATCGATCTTCGTAAGCACGAGGAAAATACTGCACCAAATCACTTGCCGTTTCAAGTTTCATACGAGCAAACAGCTTAGCCCTGGCCGGTCCTATTCCTTTTATGTCCTTTATAAACTTTATCATCTTTACACCGTCACTTCGCACACCCAAGGTGTACACCTTGTTATTTCCTTTTGTTTATTGTATCATATTTACGTATAGAATCAGGAATTTGAAAGGTAAATAATTCTTGCTTTGCCTTATTTTTTATGCTATTATTTGTATGTTGTACTGTGACACTGCAAGGAGGTGTGTGCGTCATGGCAAATTATTGTGAAATTTGCGGCAAGGGTACCATGAGCGGTATGAACGTCAGCCATTCCCACTTGAAAACGAAAAGAACGTGGAAACCGAATATCCAAAGAGTACGTGCCATCGTAGACGGCGAAGCAAAACGCGTTAATGTTTGCACTCGTTGCCTTCGTTCCGGCAAAGTACAGCGCAATGCGTAAAGGAATATAAAAAGAGATGATTCTGTGACGAGTCATCTCTTTTTATGTGCCTTGAACGAACCGAAAAAGAACAGACCTGCCCTCAACTATACAAAAACAGCCGTCTTGAAGTGACCTTCTCCACTTCAAGACGGCTGTTTTTTTACTCATCGTACAGCTCTTTATTCCGTTTTACAATATCCAAAATCAAGTTAGCCGTTTCTTCAATAGCCTTTGCCGACACGTCTATAACCGGACAGTGAAGACGACGCATGACGTTTTGTGCATATTCCAGTTCTTCATTGATTCGTTCTACATCGGCATAGTTTGCATCCGGTTCAAGACCCATAGCCCGCAACCGTTCAGACCGGATATAATTCAGTTTATACGGATCAATAACAAGCCCTACGATTTCCGTGCCGGTACTTCAAATAGCTCCTGAGGTAAAGGCACTTCCGGTACCAAGGGCAGATTGGCCGCCTTTACGCGCTTATGTGCCAAATACATGGATAAAGGGGTCTTCGACGTTCGAGAAACGCCGATGATGACAATATCGGCCTTTAAAAACCCTAAGGGATTTTTGCCGTCGTCAAACTTAACAGCAAATTCGATAGCATCGACACGCTTGAAATATTCACCGTCCAGACGATGAATCATACCGGCCTTAATGGTCGGTTCCGTATCGGTCAAATGGCCGATACCGTTCATCATAGGTCCGATAATATCGATAACGGGAATATGGGCACTTTGCGCCAATGTGCTCAAACGTTTACGCAAAACAGGAGAAATGATGGTATAGCAAATCATGGCATTTTCATCCGTTGCCTTTTGTACAATTTCTTCAATTTGCTGTTCCGAACGAATATAGGGAAGTCTTACTATATTAAATTCCTGTTTATCATATTGGCTGGCCGCCGCTCGAGCAACGCGTTCCGCCGTTTCCCCTAAGGAGTCGGAGCAGGCGTAAATAATAGGTCTATCCATTTAGGCTCTCCTTCCTGCCGCACAATCTGCAAATAAGCGTGTAATATTAGTCTTTGATATACGACCTAAAATATGAAGCTCTTTCTTTTTCGACTGTTCGTCTTCTTCAATACGCACAACGGGCAAGCAGTCAATTTCAAATTCCAGCAATCGCTGTGCCGCTACTAAGGCCTTTTCATCGCCTTCAACATAAATGATTTTACTTACAGGTGTCATAACCATCCGTACCGGTAAGGTCCGTAAATCATTGTTGCCCATAGCGGCTTTCAACAAATCCTTTCGCGACACGAGCCCGACCAGAATTTCAGCGGTCGTTACGAATACAGTTCCCACATCTTCCGTAAACAAAGCAATAACCGCATCATAGGCCGTCATTTTCTCATCGATTACGACGGGTTGGGAAAGATAGTCGGTTACGTTAATTTCTGTCAAAGCACGTGAAAGTAAATCTTCTTCCTTATTGCCCGTATAGAAATAACCTAACTTGGGTCTGGCATCAATAAGGCCCAACATGGTAAGAATGGCCAAATCCGACCGCAATGCCGCCCGGGTAACATGCAATTGCTCCGCAATATGTTGACCCGTCACAGGGGCTATTTGTCCGAACAATTTTCAAAATTGTTTCCTGTCGTTCCGTCAACACGTGCATCACCTCCGACACGTGAAAAAACAGCATATACTACTGTTATTTATCATACTATATTTTCTTTTTTAAAAAAAGCCTTGCTGCCAAAACAGCAAGGCTTTTAGTATGTCTGCAAGAAGGGAGGATTCTTTATTCCTACCAGCTGTAATCTTCCGTATCCGCCCTACCCTTTCCTGTAAGAGAATCCATGAGAATACGCTGTTCGATTTGTGCTACACTCTTACGCGTCGAAGCTACTACATCAGGGTTGACGGAAATAGAATCTATACCGCTCTTGATTAAGAATTCCGTAAAGTCCGGATATACACTCGGTGCCTGCCCGCAAATTGATACGGTCTTGCCTTCTTTATGGGCTACTTCGATTAAGTGACGAATAGCACGTTTTACAGCAAGGTTGCGTTCGTCAAAGAGAGGTGCTACCGTTTCGTTGTCTCTGTCGCAACCCATGACCAGCATAGTCAAATCATTTGAACCTATGGAATATCCCGTCGACAAACTTATTGAACTGATCGGCCAGAATAATATTCGAAGGAATTTCAGCCATAAGCCATACCTTGAAGTCCGGTCCGCGATGGAGTCCTTCAGCATCCATTAATGCTACTACTTTTTCCATTTCATCAACGCGACGGCAGAAAGGAACCATAACATTCAAGTTCTTCAAACCGAATTCTTCACGCACTTTACGTACCGCTTTCAATTCCAATTTGAAAGCCTCAATGTATTTCGGATCATAGTATCTGGATGCACCGCGCCATCCGAGAAGAGCACTGCTTTCATTCGGCTCGAACTTATCTCCGCCCTTAAGGTCACGATATTCACTCGATTTAAAATCACTGAAACGCAAAGTAACCGGGCGGGGTGCCATAGCCTGGCACATCTTGCGAATACCTTCAGCCAATTGATCGGCAACGCGTTCGGGATGTCCGATTTCGATGAGATATAACGGATGTTCGTGAATGAAGGTAGTCCAAATAAATTCTTCACGCATCAAGCCGATACCGTCGCAGGGTAATACGCTGTATTTTTCAGCCATGTCGGGGTTACCGAGATTCATATAAATCTTCGTGCCAGTAATCGGGGCCGGTTCAACAACAGTCATCCCGCCTTGAGCCTGTTCCTGTTTCGGTTTTACCAGGTCTTCCACATACCCTTCATACACAACCCCGTTCGTTGCGTCAACCGTAATGTCGGCACCGTCATGAATCGTCGTTGTAGCTTCCGTGCTGCGACTCTTTGTGCCCACAATACAGGGGATACCGAGTTCACGACTGACAATGGATGCATGGCAGGTCATTCCCCCTGCATCCGTTACAATGGCCTTGGCCTTCTTCATCGCCGGTACCCAGTCGGGAGCCGTCATGGTCGTAACCAGAATTTCTCCTTCTTTAAATTCATCAATACGCGAGGGGTCCAAAATAACGTGAGCCTTACCTGCTGCTTTTCCGGGGCTTGCAGGCAAGCCTTTAACGACGACAACACGTTCCGACGTAACTTCCATGGTTTCACCTTCCGTTGCGGGTTTCTTTTCCTTATTTTTCTTCGACCAAACTGTTTCGGGACGAGCCTGGAGCAACCAAATCTTATCGTTCCGTTCATCAACGCCCCATTCCATATCCATGTAACAACCGTAGTGTTTTTCTATGGCTTTAGCATATGATGCCAATTCTTTAATCTGCTCTTCTGTCAAGACTTGCACCTTTTGCAAATCTTCAGGAACAGGCAATTCTTCGCAATCTCCACCGGCTTTGCGAACAAGTTGAATGGGCTTCGTATTTACCATAGTCGATACGATGCTTAAATCATCCTTTTTAACCCGGAAGTTATCGGGTGTAACAGTGCCTTGCACAACATATTCGCCCAGGCCCCAAGCGCCTTCAATGGTAATCGTCGAATCGTCGCCGGTTACAAGGTCAACAGTAAACATGACACCTGCACTCTTAGAGAATACCATCATTTGAATAGCTGCACTCAAGGCTACTTCCAAGTGGTCAAATCCTTTTTTCGTGCGATAGTATGTAGCTCTGTCCGTAAAAGTAGATGCATAACATTCTTTTTACCTTCTGAATAACCATATCGGCGCCGCGTACATTCAAATATGTATCCTGTTGGCCGGCAAAAGGATGCGTCAGGCAAGTCTTCAGCTGTAGCACTGGAGCGAACAGCCACGAAAGGATCCGGTTCGCCTACTTTTTGACCCAGCTCTTCATACCCTTTTCGAATCGATTCGGCCAATTTCGGCGGCATCGGAGCGGCACAGACGGCTTCACGAATCTTAGCTGTTACTATACGAAGTTGCACGGGATCTTCGACATCCGTCAATTCTTCAAGCATTTCTTTAATCTGTTTATCAAGACCTGTTTCGGTCATGAAATATCTATATCCTGCCGCTGTCGTGGCAAAACCGTACGGTACCGGCACGTTTGTAGCCGACGTCAATTCACCTAAAGACGACGATTTACCTCCGACTAAGTCCACATCTTCACGACGAAGTTCGTCAAACCATAAAATAAAAGCACTGTTTCTGTCCATGGCTCTACCTCCCGATAATCGGATATATTATTCGTAAACACTGAATTTATTACTTTGCTTCTTTATGGTATATTATTTAAATTTAAATGTCAACTACTTTGTGCTAAAAGGTGTGTTTTTAGATATTTAGTATACTCTATATTTTATCTGTTGACTTTCCGAAAACTGCCATTATAGAGATTTATATGATACCTATGCCTTTTATCACATTTTTTCAAAATAAATTTCCCTTTCCTATATTAGATGATATATAATAGGAACGATAATATCGACGTAATATGCCTTAAACGGCCTTGCGCCTTAATCGAACACCCAATAGGAGGATATGATGTATACACCCAGACATAGAGTTCGAACGAAAAAGAAAGGGCCTTTTCGTTCTATTCGCGTCATGGCGGCTCTAGTGCTCGTCATTATTGCAGGCCTCATGTTCGGCTATATATTCGCGGCATACCAAAGCTTACCCGAAGTAGGTAATAACATGCGGCCTGCCGTCTCATCACAGGTTTTTGACAGTCAGGGAAAGCTGATTACAACTCTGCACTCCGATCAGAACCGGCTGCCCATTGATATTAACAAGGTCCCGAAAAACTTGCAGAACGCCTTTATTGCCGCCGAAGATAATCGATTCTACGACCATATCGGTGTCGATCCCATCGGGATTTTACGTGCCGTCGTAACCAACTTGACTAATCGCGGTATTGCTCAAGGCGGCAGTACGATTACTCAACAGTTAGCTAAGAATGCTTTTTATCCCAAGACCAGACATTAAAACGTAAAATTCAGGAAGCCATCTTAGCTCTTGAATTGGAACGTAAGTACAGCAAAAAAGAAATTCTGGAAATGTATATGAATCAAATTTATTTTGGTCGCGGCGCTTACGGCATTCAGACGGCGGCCCACACATACTTCGGCAAAGATGTAGGCGATCTTACTCTGGCCGAATGCGCTATGATTGCAGGCCTACCGAAGAGCCCCAACTACTATTCCTCCAGTGTTAATGAAGCCACCGCCCGCAAAAACGTAGTGGTAGGCCAAATGGAAAAATACGGATACATTACACCTTCCCAAGCGGAAGAAGCTAAAAAATCAAGTCTGGATATTAAGCAAAAATCGACAAGCAATACAACGGACGAAACGGCATACTTCATCGACTATGTTACTCAGGAAATAGCACAAAAGTACGGTGACGACGCGCTTTACAAAGATGGCTTGAAGATTTACACGACTCTTGATACGGATAAGCAGCATGCAGCCGTTCAAGCTATGCGCCATCTCCCGGAAACACATACGGATGATCAGGGACTTACTCAACCGCAAGGAGCCATTATCTCTATTGACCCGAAAACGGGCCATATCCTTGCCATGGTCGGCGGCCGCGGCCAAGACAGCTTTAATCGTGCCAGCATGGCAGTTCGCCAACCCGGGTCGGCATTTAAACCTTTTGTCTATATGACGGCTATGGAACACGACATGACTCCCGATACGATAATGGAAGATAAGAAGGTTGAATACGGCGGGTGGTCACCGCATAATGCTGATAACACCTACCAGGGCCGCATGCCCTTATGGAAGGCTCTGGCATTATCCGTAAATACGGTCGCCGTTCAATTGGCTGACAAGGTCGGCCCTTCCAATGTCATTGCCAACGCCAAAAAGTTGGGTATTACGACCTTGGTGGAAGACGGCAGTCCCAACGATGATAACTTGGCTTCAGCCGCCCTCGGCGGTTTGACTAAGGGCGTTACCCCGCTGGAAATGGCGGCAGCTTACGGAGCCTTTGCCAACAAGGGAGTATATATAAAACCGACAGCTATCGTAAAGATTCTCGACCGCAACGGCAACGTTTTGGAAGATAACTCTTCAGATGTGCAAAAGACTCAAGTTATGTCCGAAAAGACGGCCTACGAAATGACCAGTATGCTCGAAGGGGTTATTGCAAGAGGCACGGGCACGGCCGCTTCCATCGGCAGACCTGCGGCCGGCAAGACCGGTACGACCGACGACAATCATGATGCCTGGTTCATCGGCTATACGCCTGATATTGTAACAGCCGTTTGGGTCGGCGATGACACGGGAAGTCAAAGTCTCGGAGAAATCTACGGCGGTACTGTACCTGCACAGATTTGGCATGACTACATGGCTTCTGCCGTCAGCGGCACATCGGCCGATGATTTCGATGTCCCGGCCGGTATGGGAAGGCTTACTACGAAGAACCTAAAGAAGAAGTCAAATCTGATAAAAAGAACGATAAAGAAGATAAAAAAGAAGAGTCCGCCTCAAAGGATGACTCTTCAAAACAATCAGTTTCGGATAAACCGCAAAAGCGAAAATCATCTAAGCGCTAAAAACGCTCCCGCCGACGGCACCGGAAAGTTAACCCCGACTTTCCGGTGCCGTTTTGTCAACGGGAGCATTTTTTTACGCAGCCTGTCGTTTATCCGTCACTTTATGAACAAGGACAGATAGTAGGACAATTGCAACAATTACGGGGAAGGTAATTCCCAAAGGGGTATCCCAATCGAGAAGTTGCCGATAAAGGCAAAAACCCATAGCCCATAAAACTAAATTCGTAAGATTCACACTCGTGTCTCTGCGGTCAGCATGCAATACGAAATAATCGGCTATTAAGACCGCTGTCATAGGGGCAAAGACAGAACCGATGAAATAAAGAAAATCCTGAAAAGCATCTGTATCGAAAAAGACAGCCAGTATCACGCCCAGAACACAGGTCACTAAGGCACAAGGCGTATCTTTTAATCGAGGCGAAATGGAAGAAGCACTGATGCCGGCTGACAGAGCATCCAGAAAAGTCGTCGTAACGGTCGACAACAAAACGATTAAGATCCCCATACCGCCGAGACCGGCAGCAGCCATAACCGCCGCCAAGTCATCACTTCCCAAATAAATAACGGCTCCCATACCGATAAAGAACATCCAACAGCTGGCTACAAAATAAGACAGGCAGGAACTGACCGTCACTTTCACGGGAGATTCGGCCGTACGCGTATAGTCGGCAATAAGAGGCAACCACGACAAGGGCATGGCTACAGCCAACTCTACTGCTCCGCCGAAGGTTATATCCCCGCTCACAGGTTGGGGAATACCGTCAAAAACAAGACGACTTAAAAACAAGGTGAGAAGAAGCAAGGCTGCCATAATAACACGGTTAACCTTATCCAAGTTCTTAATACCCAATAAAATCCAAAGAGCGATTCCTGCACCGGCGATAACGCTCCACACTGCATTGCCCCAAGGCACTAAACGCATCAGCCGAAGTAGCCGCAGTCGCAATCATGACAGCTGTCCAGCCGATTAGCTGAATAACATTCAGCAAGGCAAACCACAGCCTTCCCTTACTGCCGAAAGCCATCCCTACGGTTTCCATGGACCCCACACCGGTCCTGGCTCCGATCAGTCCGGCTGCAAACATAACGGCGCCGCCGATTAAATGACCGATTAATATAGCCGTCGCCCCTTCGACAAAACCCAAGGGTGCTACGAGCATGCCTGTCAAAATTTCGGCAATGGAAATACCGGCCCCAAACCATAACAGCCCGTTACTTACTACTGAAGTTTTCATACACACAACCCCTCTCTTCAAGGGGTGCAAAAAACGGCCGCCTGAAAGACGACCGTCACATAAGTATATATGTCCCTACGTTGGCATTATCCACATCAGGTTACGGGTCGAATAAAATTTCCTCTCAGCCGGTTAAAGCTCCCCTTACATATGTCAAGTATACCATAGGTACTAAGCCTGTCAATTTCCCTACTGTCAAAGAGATATTTAGATTTTTTAATTTATGAATTATAGGCGATACGTCAAATATATGATATACTGGTACTCATATTATTAAAATATTTTTCTTTATATAGAATCAGGTGAACTTATGAAGTTAAACGTACAAAATCTTAAAAAACGACCGAAACTTTTAATTGCCGTCGCACTTGTTGTCATCTGTTCAATCGGCGCCTATGCCTATTATGAGCATACGGCATCCGCCTCTAAAGCCGGTGCCGTGGAAACGGCGGAAGTCACACGCATGAATATTAAGTCCAGCATTTCCGCTACCGGTGTTATCAGCCCTGTAAATTCCGTTGAAGTATCTCCTAAAATTACAGCTCGAATCAGTACTGTAGCCGTAAAAGAAAATGACCGTGTCGAGAAAGGGACAGGTCGTCGCCACCTTAGACGGTAAAGACTATGCTGCAAAGAAAGATCAAGCTCAATACAAATTGACCAATGCACAGCTCAAATACGAACGAGCCAAAGCCCTATACGAAGCCGGTGCCGGCAGCAAACAGGACTTGGATAATGCCCAGTTCGAATATGATACGGCTGCCAGCAGTCTGAGTGAAGCCGAATCAGATGTTGCCGAAACGGTCATTACAGCGCCCATGAGCGGAGTGGTGGTCGGTGAGCCTAAGACCCCCGGAACGATGGCCGTACAAGGCAACTCCAGTCCCACCGTTATTATGAGAATCGCCGACACGGGAACAAAACAAATCATCGCTAAAGTTGACGAAACTGACATCGGAAAAATCAAAGTCGGACAAGATGCAACTTTTACGGTAGACTCTTATACGAATAAGACCTTTACGGCTCATGTTTCAAAAATTTCTCAAACCGATACCACCTATTCATGGGACACGACGAATACGACCTCTTCATCATCTGCTTCTTCAGCCAGTGTTATTTATTACTATGTAACCTTGGACGTAGATGACCCGAACGACGACCTTCGCCTCGGGATGACAGCTCGTGTCGATATCAGTACTTCTCAAAAGGAAAATGCACTGGTCGTTCCCATTGCCGCCTTGAAAACGAATAATTCCGGTTCTTATGTCGTCGTTGTTCACGATGACGGCTCAACGGAAAACGTAATGGTTCAAACGGGCATTTACAGCGACGACTATGTTGAAATTACAAGCGGCCTGTCCGTCGGCGATAAAGTTTCTATCGCCTATACTTCATCGGGTAAGTCATCGGAAAACAATAAACAACAGGGTCCGCCGCGGTTATAAGGCAGGAATCTCCTATGGATAATATTATGATAGCCCTTCAGGACATTCGCAAATCTATCACATCGGTTCTCAAGATTTCGCTGCCCTGGCAGGCATTACTCTACAAATTAAAGAAGGCGAATTTGCAGCACTTATGGGGCCTTCCGGATCCGGTAAGTCTACACTCATGAACATTCTGGGATGTCTCGATCGCCCTACCTCGGGTTCCTATAAATTAGGGGGCAAAGAAGTCGCCCATTTATCAGATGATGAATTGGCTGTTACACGTAATAAAAGTATCGGTTTCGTTTTCCAAAATTTTAATCTTCTCGGCAAAATATCAGCCTTAGACAATGTGGCTTTACCTCTTGTCTATGCCGGTGTCGGCAAAAAAGAACGAACGGAACGAGCCATGGAAAAGCTCCGTGCTGTCGGCCTGGAAACATGGTCACACCACAAGCCCAATGAATTATCCGGAGGGCAACGTCAACGCGTCGCCATCGCTCGTGCTTTAGTCAACGATCCGCATATTATTATGGCCGACGAACCTACGGGTAACTTGGATACAAAATCAACGCGGGAAATCATGGATATTTTTGAAGATCTTCACAGTCAGAAAAAGACGATAATCCTCGTTACCCACGAACCGGAAATAGCTGCCCGTGCAAATCGACAGCTGTTGCTCAGTGACGGGTTGATTACCAAAGATGCCGGAAAAGGGGTGGTTATGGATGTTATTTAAAGAAAGCGTCGCCATCGCTTTAACGGCCCTTTTAAGTAATAAACTTCGCTCCATCTTGACCATGCTCGGCATTATTATCGGTATCGCCGCCGTTATCGTCATGATTTCCATCGGCATGGGAGTGCGAAAAAATATTACGGACTCCATTGCCAGTCTGGGCAGCAACATGCTTATCGTCACCCCCAACTCGTCCAACTCCCGCGGTATGCGTGCTGCTGCCGGCTCCGGTAAGAAGTTGAAACTCGACGATGCAACAGCTATAAAAAAACGAATCAAAAACATTGATTATGTAGCCCCGACAGTCAGTGCTTCTTATCAAGTCGTTAACGGAAATGAAAACTGGAATACGAGCGTCTACGGAGTGACTCCCGAATACTTGCAAATCCGTTCCCTTACGGTTACATCCGGATCCTTCATCAGCCAAGCCGATTTGGATTCACGCAATCGTGTCGCCGTCATCGGTTCTACCGTAGCCGGAAATCTCTATGGTTCTGAGAACCCTGTAGGTAAAAACATTCGCGTAAACAATCAGCCGTTTAAAGTCATCGGCGTTCTGGAAAAAAAGGGGCAAGCCTCTATGGGCGGTGACCAGGACGATGTCGTCCTCGTCCCTTTGACAACGGCGCAGGAACGCTTAATGGGGATTACGTACATTCGTTCTATTAACATCCAAGTCTCTTCTTCCGACAAAATCGATGAAGTCCAAGACCAGGTCGGTACCCTTCTGCGCCAGCGGCATCATTTAGGTATCGGCAAGGAAGATGACTTTACCATTAACAATATGACGAGCCTCATGGAAACGATGAATTCCACGACGGCAACGCTTACCCTTTTTCTCGGTAGTGTAGCAGCTATTTCACTCCTTGTCGGCGGTATCGGCATTATGAATATTATGATTGTCTCCGTTACGGAACGAACCAGAGAAATCGGTATTCGTAAAGCTCTGGGAGCCACATACCGAACCATTATGACGCAATTTTTAATTGAAGCCGTTATTATCGGCCTCATCGGCGGAATTTTGGGAATCGCCTTAGGTATCTCCCTCGTCGAAGTATTCAAAAAATTCGCCGAAGTACCTCCCGTTATCACCTTGTCCCCTATTCTTATTTCCTTTACTTTTTCTGTCGGCATCGGCCTCTTCTTCGGTATCTATCCGGCACGAAAGGCTGCTCGCCTTGATCCTATCGAAGCTTTGCGATACGAATAGCTTCACAAAATTAGAATCAACGATATAAGTAAAGAGCCGCTCAAAATCGAGCGGCTCTTTACTTATAAAATTTTACACCCTATTATGAAACGGCGAATCCTACTTACCCGTCTAAACGCTCTGCATTCAAGCCCGTTATACGCATTGACATATGAATTGTACTGTTCGTACATGCCTGCTCTGGTTTCTTCATCGGGATTAGCCATAAATTCCCTAACGTCACCGATTAATTCATTTCCTTCGGTCTTCAGTATATCCCCTTCGCTTGAGCTGATACTTCCCAGAAGAGTCGAAACGGCTCCCAATTCTTGTTCAATTTTAGCTTTGTCGGGATTTTGATCATGCGTTCCCAATTCATCCATAATCGCTTTGAAACGCACAGTAGCTTCTAAAGCGGCTGCCATATTTTTCTTCCCGGCAGATTTATACTGTTCAATCTCTTTCTGACTGTTTTCTTGATTAACCTGTCCGATGGCATCGTCTAACTTATCCATAGCGGCATTAAACTTATCGACCGCTGCTAAATACTTAGGTGCTACTTCTTTAACTTTCGCATAATTATCATTTAAATAAGTCTTAGATTCGTAATAAGTCTGAAGATCCGTGGCTACGGGAACCAATTCATCTAAGGCACTTAAAACCTTATCAAGTTCCGTATCAACGGTTTTTATAGGTAGCTCCGCCCGCTTTTCACGGCTTTCAGTGCTTCTTGCAGAGACTTGTAATCAGGGAGCCACAAAACTCTGATCGTATACGCCGTTTCTTAAGCCGTCGTTAAACTGCTTTTCCTTGCCTCCGAATGAAAGTCTGAAGTCAATGTAGTTATTTTTCCGCATCAATCAGCTTATTGAAATTTTCAACTTGACTACCGCTTGCTTTTTTTCCGCCGCACTGCTTATTTTACCTACAGTTCTGGAAAGGGAGCATCCCGATACAAAAAGCGGTCGATGTCAATACGGTTACACACATAAAAACGGATAAAAGGCGTCTCGTAGATTGCTTCACTATAACAGTCCTCCTAAGACTCATTTATATTCTATACTGCACCCATTTTATCTTATTTCTTCCTCATTTTACAATAGTCTTCTACTTTAAATAACACAACCGCATACAGTCGATATCCGGAAATACCGACTGTATGCGGTTGTATCGTTTTTCTTTATCGCTTTGCAATATCACGTAAGGCTGCTAATGCCGCTTCTACTTCTTGCTTCGTCGTAAAGAGGCTGAAGGAGAAACGAACAATACCTCGCTTATCCGTGTGTAATTCTTTATGAATCAAAGGGGCACAGTGGAAACCCGCTCGTGTTGCCATTGCATATTCTTCCCAAAGAATTTCACCTACCAAAGCGGCTTCAGCTTCACCGATATTAATGGCAAAAACATTGACGCGCGGCCGCATCAAATCGGCATACAAAGTAAGGTTGGAAATTTCCTGCAGGCCTTTAATAAAAAGGTCCGATAATTCTTGCTGTGTTCGAGCGATATCTTCTTCGCCCCGCTCCAACAGCAACTGAATGCCCGCTTCCAATCCGGCGATGCCGGCTATGTTTTCCGTACCTGCTTCAAAGACGCCGGGAACGGTATGAGGGAATTCTTTGTCAAAGGTATGGATTCCGTCTCCCCCTGTAATAAGGGGCTTTACATCAACATCGGTTTTAACAATCATACCTCCCGTACCGCCCGGTCCGTATAAAGACTTATGCCCCGTAAAGCAGGCCGCCGTAACGATATCATCCGACAGGTCGATAGGATAGGCACCTGCCGTTTGCGAAATATCGACAATAAGCATCAACCCGTGACGCTTACAAAACGCCTTAATAAAATCCAAGTCGATAATATTTCCCGTCACATTGGAAGCATGGTTGCAGACCACGGCCTTCGTTTCGTGACGAAGTAGTTTTTCAAATTCCTCATAGCAGAGAGCACCCGTCTTACTGTCAGACCTTACAAAGTCGAGAGTTACTCCCTCTTGCCCCATTTCATATAAGGGGCGTAGCACTGCATTATGCTCCCATGTAGTGGAGATAACATGATCGCCCTTACGTAAGAGCCCTTTGATTACCATGTTCAAGGCGGTCGTCGAGTTATGCGTAAAGGCTACATCGTATGCAGGGCCGGCATGTACCAGTTGCTTTACACTCTCTTTAGCGGACAATACGACCTTATAAGCTCGTATAGCATAGTCATGCGCTCCCCGTGACGGATTTCCGTATTCCTTTTCTGCCAGTGCTTCATATACGGCTCTGGCTACCTCTTCCGGTTTATGAGCTGTTGTTGCGGCATTATCAAAATACATGTTAATCTCCCCGATCTTTTTCTTCAGTCGCCGGATTTATCGTATCACTTATAACCCGAAGCGAGCAAAAATCGTGTCAACGTGACTGAGCATCTTCTTTACGTCAAAGCAAGCTTCAATTTCTTCATGCGTCATAACGGTCGCAATATCTTTATCTTTTTTCAGGTTTTCCAAGAAGTCTTCCCCTTCAAGCCAACGTTTCATAGCATTACGTTGCACCCAGCGATAAGCCTGTTCACGAACGGCACCTTTTTCAACAAGGGTATTTAAAAGAATGGGGCTATAAATCAGTCCGCCTGTCAATTGTAGATCTTCCATCATCTTTTCAGGATAGACAATCAGCTTATCGACAACACGAGTAAACGTTGTCAACATATAGTCAAGTGCAATCGTACTATCCGGCAAGATAATGCGTTCTACGGAAGAGTGGGAAATATCCCGCTCATGCCACAACGCTACATCTTCCATGGCAGCCTGTGCATTGCCGCGAATAACGCGAGCCAACCCGCACATGCGTTCACACGTAATAGGATTCCGCTTATGGGGCATAATGGATGATCCTTTTTGTTTGGGGCTAAAGTATTCTTCAGCTTCACGTACTTCCGTTCTCTGTAAGTGACGAATTTCCGTTGCAAACTTATCGATGGAGCTGGCAATAACAGCCAAGGTGGTAACGAATTCGGCATGACGATCACGTTGCAATGTCTGGGTAGAAATGGGCGACGGCGTAATGCCCAACTTCTTGCACACATACTCTTCTACAAAGGGATCTACATCGGCATAAGTACCGACAGCACCGGAAATCTTACCGACAGATACGACTTCCTTAGCTCTTTTCATGCGTTCAATATTGCGTTCCGTTTCGGCCAACCACATGCACAGTTTCAAACCGAAAGTCGTAGCTTCGGCATGAATACCGTGGGTACGACCGATAGTCGGTGTATATTTAAATTCAACAGCACGACGACGCAAAACATCACGAAAGGCTTCCAAATCGGCCAAAAGAATTTCGGAAGCTTGTTTCAACATGTATCCCAAAGCCGTATCTTTTACGTCCGTTGAAGTCAACCCCAGATGCACATATTTACCGGCTTCTCCTATGTTCTCGGAAAGATTAGAGACGAAGGCGGCAATATCATGGTGAGTTTCCGCTTCGATTTCATGAATACGGTCAACGGAAAAAGCAGCTTTTTCCCGAATCTGTTCAGCAGCTTCCTTGGGAATATTACCCAGTTCCGCTTGAGCTTCGCTGGCAAGAATCTCTACCTGCTTCAGCGTATCCCATTCATTTTGTTCGCTCCAAATACTGCCCATTACTTCATTGGTATAGCGTTCAATCACGTCAAATCTCTCCTTTTTCTGTATATGAGTTTATAATACCTCTATATTATAACAGCCGCCTTGCGAATCCTCAATGAATTTACCTACGGAGGATTTTCTTTCTAAAAAAAGCAGACAGGCCAGCCCATGCGTGCCTGTCTGCTTTTATGAATTATTTCCGGACCATTAAATCCGTACCTTCTTTTGCCGTTACATAGCCGATGATTTTACCGCACGGCAAGTTGTCACTCAATTCCTTTTCCAACGCCGGCGCATCCTTTTCACTGACGGCAATCATCAAACCGCCCGAAGTCTGCGGATCGTAAAGAATATCCAATTCCGCTTCACTAATCGGCCCTTCGGTACGTACATGACCGTCCGTATAATCACGATTACGATAAGCACCTGCAGGAATAAATCCCTGTTTCGCCATTTCAATCGCTTCTTTATGATAGGGCATGTTGTTCATATCAAGATGAATAGTCATGCCGCTACCAGACGCCATTTCATAGGCATGTCCCATAAGACCGAAGCCCGTAATGTCAGTACAGCTGTGCACATCATACTTCATCATAATATCACGGCCGTACTTGTTCAGTTCCGCCATTTCCTTATAAAGCTGCTGTTCCAAAGTTTCGTCCACAAGTCCGACCTTAGCCGCCGTCGTTAAGATACCGACACCCAAAGGTTGGTCAATAAGAGAACATCCCCTTCACGAGCCGACGAATTGCTGAGCAGATCCTTCGGATGCATAAAGCCCGTTACGGATAAGCCGTACTTCGGTTCCTTATCTTCAATCGTATGGCCGCCCGTAATCAATACACCCGCTTCATAAGCCTTGCTATAGCCGCCTTGTAAGATTTCCCGAACCGCATCTTGACCCATAGCCGAGTTAATAGCCATGACATTCATTGCCAATTTGGGATCGGCTCCCATGGCAAAAATATCGCTCAACGAATTGGCCGCCGCAATTTGTCCGAACATATACGGGTCATCGACAATAGGCGGGAAAAAGTCTACCGACTGAACAATGGCCAAATCATCGCGCACAACATAGACAGATGCATCATCACTCTTATCGTACCCTACAATAAGTCGATCATCTTGATGTCGGGGAATGCCGTTCAACATTTGTGCCAGTACACCGGCACCGATTTTTGCGCCTCAACCTGAGCAGGACGCCATTTCTGTTAATTTTACTTTATCACTCACTGTAATCATCCTTTACATCGAACTGTAAATCTTTTCAAATCCGGATTCCGTTTCCCGGACTACTTGTTCGACTTCACCACTTTCATCGCCTGAATAGGTGTAGTCGTCAGGTGCCTCAAAGCGGGCACAGGTGCCGCAAGACGAGCTCAGGTTTCGCGGCACGGGCATCAATTCGATAGAAGTCACCGACGGATGGGCTTCGTTTTTAAAACGAATAGCACCGAAATGCGAATAAAAAGTAGCGATAAATTTCATGATTACACCGACCTTACATACTATTTTTTCTTGAAGACAAGTTTGTAGTCGTCTCCTTCAGCTGTCGAAACAACCGTATACCCGTTATGGGATACATAACGAGTTACGTTTTCCATAGCCGTTCGAGAGTCTACCAACATTTCATATTCCTGTTCCTGTGTCGCCAATGCCTTTTGAGCCATAATTACCGGCTCGGGGCAAGAATATCCTCTAGCATCTATCATCACGATTCCTCCTTATGCACCCTGTTTACGCGTATTGACAACGGCAATAATCAAAGCTACGACAAAGCCCAAAACAACAGCTACTTCACCATTGAATGTAGGCCCGTTGCCGCCTGCGGCAAGACCGAAATTATGAGCAAATGCCGCACCGATAACAAGACCCAAAACCGTAATGGCCGAATCCGTATTACCTTCACCCGTCATGATAAGCTGACGCATGGGGCAACCGCCAAGCAAAATACTGCAAAAACCTGCCAAAGCCATGCCGAGGAAGTTCCACAAGCCGTCCGTATGGGCAATAGGCTGATTAGCAAAGCCGGGATGGAAGTTACCGAAAGCGAGGTTAACGAGAATGCCGCTACAAAAACAGCAACGAAGCCCATCAACAATTTCGTTTCATGGAATAAGATTATATCACGAATACCGCCAACCATGCAAAGGCGTGTGTATTGTGCCAAACCTCCGACGACAATTCCGGCAATAAGAGATACGGCCCAGAAAGCGTGTACCGCCCCGGGACCTTTTTCACTGAAAGAAAATGAAAGCCGGAGCCGCTACGACGAGAATCAACAATCCTACCATAAGAACCGGCATAACCGCCGTATCAAACTTGGGAAGGCTATACGTACGCTTTAACGAATACCCTCTCTTCAAGAAAAAGGTACCCGCACCGATGCCGACTGCAAAACCGACAAAGCCTAAAATAGCATTCCAGTCGCCGCCGGCAAGACGCAGAATCAAGCGGAAGGGGCAACCGAGGAACATGAGGCAACCGATCATAACGAAAAAGCCGAGAATGAAACGCGTCATGGGAGCGCTGCCGCCCTTAGCCTGATGTTCGCCGCGAATAAAAGATAATAAGAACGCACCTAAAACAAGACCGATGATTTCCGGACGAATATACTGTACCGGTGCCGCCCGGTGCAACCCGAGTCCGCCTACAGTATCACGAATAAAGCAAGCAATACAAAAACCCATGTTTGCGGGATTCCCTGCCAGGACCAAAAATCCCGCAATGGCGCCGATGATTAAACCGGCAATAATAATAGCGCGTTTTTCATGTGCTAACCCCAAAATAAATCCTCCTCTCAAACTGAACCCATGCACCGTTCTGCATTAATAAATTATTTCTGTATTAAAACCCCTATCGATTTACTTAAAACGAACATTTGTAAAACGACCGGATGTCGACTATACTGAACGGAGCAAGTCATTTCATCCATAGGAGACAGAAAATGCAAAGAATATACCTTGATAACGGGGCTACGACCTTCCCCAAACCGAAGAGTGTTCCCGCAGCCATGAGCCGTTTCATCAGTGAAAGCGGCGTCAATATTAACCGAGGCTCGTACGCTCCCGCTTACGACACGGAAGAAACAGTCTACCTGACCCGACTCTGGCTAAAAGAAATGTTCGGCGGCGACGATGTGAAGAATATTATCTTCACACAAAATGTCACGATGAGCCTCAACATGGCCATTAAGGGGTTGCTCAAAAAAGGCGATCACGTTCTCGTATCGTCCATGGAACATAATGCGGTCATGCGGCCTCTCGTCCAGATGGAAAAAGAAGGTCTGACCTTTGATCGTCTGCCCTGTCAGTCCGACGGGTCACTCATTCTTAAAGGACTTGACAACTTCGTCAAAGAAAATACGAAAGCCGTCATCATGACCCATGCTTCCAATGTTTGCGGTACTGTAATGCCTTTAAAAGAAGTCGGGGCCTTTTGTCGCAAACACGGCTTGCTTTTCATCGTCGACTCGGCACAAACAGCCGGCACGGTACCTATCAATATGAAGGACATGAACATCGACATCTTATGCTTCACCGGACACAAGGGACTTCTAGGCCCTCAGGGTATAGGCGGCATGGTTATTCCCGACTCGTTGGCGACAATCATGACCCCTCTCATTGCCGGCGGCACGGGGAGCCTTTCACATACGGAAGAAATGCCGGACTTTCTTCCCGACCGTTTCGAATCGGGTACTTTAAACCTACCCGGAATCATAGGCCTTCATGCAGCCCTTGACTTTATCAAAGCGGAAGGCATGGAAAATATCCATCATAAAGAAATGGCTCTTACGTCTCGTTTCTTAGACGGAATCTCCGACCTGTCGAAACTGACCATTGCCGGCAAAAGGGATTTACAGGACCGTACGGCCGTCGTATCTGTTGCTGCTAAAGAAATGGATAATTCGGCAGTGGCCTTCAAGCTTGAGTCCGAATACGGAATCCTCACCCGCGTCGGCCTCCACTGTGCCCCGTCAGCTCATAAAACATTAGGAACCTTTCCGGGCGGAACAGTCCGCTTCTCCTTTGGATATTTCAACACGGAAGATGATGTTGACACGGCCGTGAAATGCTCTGCGTGAAATCTGCGGCTAAGCCGCATTAAGACCTGCTGTATAAGGCAGGTCTTTTTTTATTCACAGCCCAATTTACCGCAAGCATCGGCACGACAACGACTGCAATGCGTCATTTGTTTCATCGAACCGCTGATAAATTGCCGTACTCGGTGTATATCTTCCTTAGACGGTGTTTCAATGCCGGCAAAGGGAGTGTCATGCACAGGGATCATGGCCATACAATTCATAATATCGGCCTTCCATTCTTTAGCCTTAGCGGCAATTTGCGGTACATGATCCATATTAATTCCGGGAATGACGACCGTATTAATCTTGACGATCATACCCGCTTCCTTCAGCTTGCGAATCCCTTCATCTTGACGAGCCAGTAAAATGGCAGCTCCTTCTTCGCCCGTATAAGTTTTGCCGTTGTAACGAACCCAAGCATAAACTTTACCGCCCACAGAGGGGAGTAACGGCATTGACCGTTACTGTCACATGACTGACTCCGATACGCACGATGTCATCTACATGTTCGGGTAAGGCCAAGCCGTTGGTGGAAAGACACAGCATGAGGTGCGGGAACCGAGCACGGCACTTTTCAAATGTCGGCAAAGTCTTATCGGCATCACACATGGGATCTCCCGGTCCGGCAATGCCGATAACCGAAATATCCTGTCTGTCCTTAAAAAGTTTTTCCAAATAAGCCACGGCTTCATCAGGAGTGTACACCTTCTGAGTAACGCCGGGACGATTTTCATTAGCGCAGTCGTACATACGATTGCAGAAGTTACATTGAATATTGCAATTCGGAGCCACCGGTAAGTGAACCCGCCCCCAATTAACCGAAGCCCCTTTGTTGAAGCAGGGATGATTATTTAAAAAGCTTTGTGTATGTACGTCCATTACTGTTTACCTTTCCGCCCGAATTTAATAGCGTTCTTATGGCAAACATTCAAGCAATCCCCGCAGTTCGTGCAGTTCATTTCGTCAGGACGCGTACCCATATCACACTTACGCAGGCAAGCATCACAGTTGTCACAGGCATCGGTCTTGAAAATGCGGAATATGGAAATCTTGCGTATCAATTCCATGGCCCCGCCGACAGGACAAATAAACCGACACCAGAAATTCGAAATAATGAGCGATGCCGCAATAAGTGCTACGACGATAACCGTACGAACAGCCCAATACCAATCGGCAAAGCGAATGGACATAATAAGCGAGTTAAAGTATTCATCACTCGCACGAATAGGTATCATAACGCGCGGGTTGTCATAAATGAAATATACACCCAGTCCGATTAAAATCGTAACAACCATCCCCAACTGAGCCCATCTCATCTTTTTGTTGCGTATCTTCAGCTTCGTAATTGCTACCTTACCGAGCATTTGATTGACAAAACCGCTCGGGCAGAGCCAGCCGCAAAAAGCTCGTCCCAGGAAGATAGCCAACAGAGGAATGAATAACCAGAATCCCGAAGAAGTAGGCTGTAATACGCCCCCAACAGGTGATTACGGGACATCGTTCACAGTTGACAAAGGGGACGATGAAGGGACATCGGAAAATTCCGTAGTATATCCACTTACCCATGACGGCCAAGAATATAAGTTGTACCAAATGCCGTAACTTCGGTAAGTAGAATTCTTTTTTCTGTGCACTTGTATTATTGGACATCTTTTACGCCGAACCTTTCTATTAAGTCTAAGCCTCGTGCCGAGTGGACGGATGTGAAACCGTTTCTTTCCAGTATTTCCTGACCGTCGGAACGGACGAAATCCGAATAGTCTTCAGCCAACTTTTCATCCTTTACATACTTCATTACATTGAGAGTAAAGGTAAGAGGTGCCGGCGGAATAAACTTCGGATCAATAGGCATGTACTCAATTTTATCCTTAAAGCGATCGTGTGTAGTCAAACCGTTTTTCAATAATGGAAGCATCGCCTTTTCCTTCTACGAGGCCGCACATCATCTTAATGACACACGTTTCGTTAACCGTCATATTCTGCATGACAGGATCCGTAAGACCCGACTTCTTCAGAATCCCCTTGACGGGAAGCACTGCCCGGAGGTGAAGCCCCTAACGGCAACATGACACGAACCCCCGGTTCCGCCAAATCCTGCAAGTCGCGAATACCTGCCGGATTTCCCTTAGGAACTACAAGAACATAGTCCGTAAAGCAAAGGGGTTTAAAACGAAGGCTGATTCCTTTTTTACGCAAATTTTGGGCCAGTTCCAAACCGCGTGCTCCGAACATCTCCGTTTGTCCTTTTAAGGTTAACAGAGATTTACCCAATGCCCCCGCAAAAGCACCGGTGTACTGAATGTTATGGCCTGTTTTGGCTTCATATGCATCGTTGATTTGCAAAAAAGCTTCCGATAAGCCGCCGCAAGTCCACACCTCTAGCGAATCGGATTTAAAAGGTGTATACCCTGCGGAGATCAGCTTAGGCCCGGCCGCCGCTACGGCAGCCGTCGCTACAGCGCCCTTTAAGAACTGCCGTCGCGAAATTTTGTCTTTCAAAAACTCCATACTTTGTACTCCTTCTTAATAAAGAATAATATTAAGGTCCCTATTATTGTATCACTTTTTGCCTTCCTTTTTCTCATCTCATTTATAAAAAATTATCCATAATTAACAGGTTATTAATTATGGATAATAATAAATAGATGCGTATTGATAATTTTTATTACTGTTTACCTTTCCGCCCGAATTTAATAGCGTTCTTATGACAAACATTCAAGCAATCCCCGCAGTTCGTGCAGTTCATTTCATAGTAATGCGTCTCTATCACCAAACAATGATGGCTCCTTCTTTTTACATCATATATTTTTCGCATGTAATCATAGGAATCCCCTATGATCCGGTAAAAGTCCGAAAAACTGACGTAACAACGATAACCTATGGTATAATGTCATCAATGTACCTTGTTTCGAAAGGAGTTACCCTCATGAGTCAACGACACCGTGACCATATACACGATTCAAAACAGGATTTGCATCTGCAAATCGGCATTTTTCTTTGGACTTTAATTCTCGCTCTCCTCTTATTGTGTGAGTTTTTCTTCTCACTACCGCTTTACGGTATGGTCGCCACGGCTTTCATCCTTATCATTTCATCCTTATTTTTTAAAGTTAAATACAAAGATTTCTACACCTATCGCGATCGTGGTCAACGAACCCAATGCGCAGTCATAGCCTTATATATCAGTCTCCTTTTCACCGGTACCTGCCTTTACTTATATAGCCGGTCAACGGAACTTACCTGGGACTACGGTCTTGTCTTTTTATTCGGCTTTCTCTTCTTTACGAACATGGCCTACCAAACCCTCAGCCGAACCATGGTTGTCGGCAACAAGCGTATGCCCAGACACTATGAAAAATAAACACAAGCCTCTGTTATAATATGGCAGAGGCTTCTTGCATCGGCATGTACATAGTTTTGTATATAAAAAGAAATTGAACGGTATATTCAATGAATATACCGTTCAATTTCTTTTTTGGTGGGCGATGACAGGATCGAACTGCCGACATCTTGCTTGTAAGGCAAGCGCTCTCCCAGCTGAGCTAATCGCCCGAGTTGTGGTGACCCCTACGGGATTCGAACCCATGTTATCGCCGTGAAAGGGCGGTGTCTTAACCGCTTGACCAAGGGGCCATATAAAATTGTGGTGATCCACCCGAGATTCGAACTCGGGACACCCTGATTAAAAGTCAGGTGCTCTACCGACTGAGCTAGTGGATCAAGAAATATGGCAGGGGTAGCTGGATTCGAACCAACGATGACGGAGTCAGAGTCCGTTGCCTTACCGCTTGGCGATACCCCTACATGGCTCCTCAAGTAGGACTCGAACCTACGACAAATCGGTTAACAGCCGATTGCTCTACCAACTGAGCTATTGAGGAATATTCTTTCCTCCTAAGAGAAAAATGGAGCGGAAAACGAGGCTCGAACTCGCGACCCCCACCTTGGCAAGGTGGTGCTCTACCACTGAGCTACTTCCGCATGACAACAAGTATCTTACCATAGACTCTTAACGTCTGTCAACATTTTTTACCCATACTGCCTGCATCTTTTTTCCAATAGCGTAATCAGGATGCTTATTTATTATACGTGAAACTGCGGATAAGTGTCAAGACGACAGGTTTAAATCAAACCTTTGACCAAAGCATATACGTCTTCGTGAATAGCCAGGGGAGAACGAAGCACTCCCTCTCTTGTACAGTCAACCTTATACCAACCGTACTTGGCGGCCAATCCGACGTAGGCGGCGTGACATTTGCGCAAAAATTCCCGGTCTTTTTCATGAATATCTCCCGTCGTACCGCCCGTCTTACCGGTACGTTCAGACATCAATCTTTCCGTCACTTCTAAAGGCACGTCTAACAGTATGACAGCATCGGGTTCGGGCAAGCCCAACTTTTTAAACTCAAAATCCCATAGCCAGTCCAAGTAAGCATCCTGGTCAGCTTTCCCGGGTATTTTGATCATTTGGTATAGCATATTACTCGTCGTATACCGATCAGCCAAAACGATTCCGCCGGCCTTAAAAAACCGCTTCCATTTCAACTCATAAGAGGCAATACGATCAACGGCATAAAAGGCCGACGCCGCATAGGGATTAATCGTATCCGCATCAGTTCCGAAGTCGCCTCGCAAATACATTTTTACGAGTGCACTCGATTCGCTGTCATAATCGGGGTACGATACCGCTTTAACAGATTGCCCGTCGTCCGCCAGGTGCCGTCGCAGTAATTCGGTCTGTGTCGCCTTACCGCTTCCGTCGCCGCCTTCTATAATAATCAATTTTCCCTTCATGACTTCTCCTCTTCACTTTTCACCGTTTTAATAAAGGTCGCCGTTTTATCTTCACACCCATGTGGTCCATATCCTTCAGCAATCTTGCTCTGAATATAGCGTACACATTGAGCTGTTATCTCTTCCCCCGGTGCCAAAACGGGAATACCCGGAGGATAAAAGATCACGGATTCCGCGGCAATCGAACCGATTGCTTCATCCAATCGTTTGGCAACAGACGGCATATGCCACGCGGCCCGCGGTGCCAAACGCACTACCGGGTCCGGCAAGGGAACTTCCTTCATTTCGACTCTTTCGGTCTTTTCTCCACCTTCGGAAATATGCCGACAAGCTTTAATTAAGGCCTCCGCACTTTCATTATCATCGCCGGGAGTAATTAAACATAAGACATGATGCCCCGCCGTCAACTCGACTTCTATTTTTTCACGACGCAATAACCGTTCCGCTTCAGCCCCTGTAAGGCCCAATCCGGAAAAGTCTATGGTAATTTTCGTTTCATCGAAATCCTGCACACCGTCATAGTCTAAAATATCTTTTCCGAAAACACGAATTCCCGCAAGAGTATTCAACTCTCGCCGAATACGTCGCGCCATTTTTAAAGCTTTTTCTTCATCATCATGCCCGTATAGTGCGGCCCGCCGTCTGGCACTGTCTAATGATGCTAAAAACCAATAATGGGGGCTCGTAGACTGCAGCAAATGCATAGCCGCCGCCACTTTATCTACATGCAAAAAGCCCTTCCGACAATGAAGCATGGACGTTTGGGTCAAAGAACCGCCCAACTTATGAGTGCTCTGTGCCGCCATATCGGCGCCGCACGACAACGCCGTTGCCGGCAAGTCTTCGTGTAATCCGAAATGAGCTCCGTGTGCTTCATCAACAAGAACAAAGAGCTTGTGTCTATGGGCTGCCTCGCACACCGACTTCAAATCGATACAAAGGCCGTCATAAGTCGGATAGGTAATGACTATCCCCTTCGCCTTCGGATGAGTCTCCATCAAATCTTCAATTTCCCTTGTGTCGGGGCCGAGAGAAATTTCCTCCTGCAACGCAAACCGGCTCTTCATATATACAGGGACGGCACCGCTCAAAATAAGTGCATTCATAACACTTTTATGAGCTTCACGCGGAATAATCAATTCATCTCCGTCACCGCATACTGCTAAAATCATGGCCTCAATACAAGCTGTCGTTCCGTTAACGGAAAAAAAAGTCCGACCTGCCCCGTATAATTCAGCAGCCAAATCCATGGCTTCGCCTAAGGGCCCGACCGGATCAAATAGGTCATCCAAGGCATACATAAGCCCCAAATCCCGCCGCAAGGCTGCCCCGAAGAGCTTTCGTTCCTCTGCAGAACTTCCTTTCCCGCCTTTATGTCCGGGCGTATGGTAGGGATAAAAACTTTCTCTGCAATAAGCTTCCAATGCCTCTGTAAAGGGAGCTCGCCCTTGTTTTTTTCTATTCACGGGCCGCCTCCCGGGGAGCTGTCAAAAACTCTTTAAGAAGCTCTGACGAAAACGCGGGTATCTTTTCCATTTGTCGCAAAGCGGTATGTAAAGATGCATGAATGGGGTATTGATTCAATTCATCGGGCCGGACCCACGCATAGTCCGTGTGTTCTGATGAAATCATAACCTCTTGCTGTATCGCCGTAGCCGTATAAATCACGCCGTTTAAAAACTGACCGTTTCGCTTGCGATACTGCCAGGTTCCGGCAAGTCCGTCAACATGAACGGACAGCCCCGTTTCTTCTTTTACCTCTCTATACAGGCCGTCCAGGAAATTTTCACCGCGCCGTAATCCGCCGCCGGGAAATTCCCAATGGGATACGGTCTTCCCGTCATTTTTTCGCAACAATAAAAGTTTTGCTCCGAAAAAAATCATGGCCTTCACGCTGAGCCCCATGGCAACATCTCTGTCTTGCCCCATAATTACCTCCCCCGAGACAATCGTTAGTTTTAATTACATATTGTATCATATGTCTTTATCCATAGATAGGTCGAGCACGCCAGATGAAAGCGGACTTTACGTAAAACTGTCTATTTACATATCCCGCATATTCTTCATAATATACATAGACAGATAATAAAGGAGGCAGTTTCATGTCTACAAAAAGAGTCTTGGCAATTCATGATTTATGTTCCTTCGGCCGTTGTTCTCTAACGGCGGCAATCCCCGTTATATCAGCCTTGGGAAGTCAGGTTTGTCCCTTTCCGACAGCCTTGTTCAGCAATAATCTTACATACGGTACCTTTAAAAGCACCGATTTATCCGCGACCATGCCGGATATGATGGCAGCCTGGTCGAAATTAAATCTTACATATGACGCAGTCTACAGCGGTTTTCTAGCCGGACCGGATCAGGCAGAAACGGTTAAAGAGGCCGTGTTACAATTCGGTAAAGGCGGTTTGGCCATTATTGACCCGGCTATGGCCGACAACGGCAAATTGTACCCGGTCTTTGACGAGTCCATGATAAAGGCTATGAAATCGCTGATTACCGTAGCCGACTTAATCACTCCCAACTATACGGAAGCCGCCCTTCTCTCTGATACGGAAGTCGATTTCTCCGCCACACCTACGACCAAATCAGTCCTTGAAATGTGTAAAACACTATCAGCTGACGGTCCGCAGCGAATCGTTATCACCAGCGTACCGTCACGAGACGGCATTAAAAATATCAGCTACGACGCTACCACAGCTACCTTCGATGAGGCAGTCACCTATAAGGTGGATTTCAGCACTTGCGGTACCGGCGATATCTTCACGTCCGCACTTACGGGGCTGTTATTGAAAAAAGATGATCTGCATGCCGCAACGGCAGCTGCCACACGCTTTCTTACAAAGGCCATTGAGTTCACAGCCGCCTCCGGAGCGGATCCGCGGGAAGGCGTCCAGGTTGAACCCTGCCTGGCGGATCTCATCGCCGAAAATCGGCCCTAAGAATCCTTTAGTCCATACATACAATACTCAAAAACGGCGAATCCCTTCGGGTTCGCCGTTTTTATTAAAACTGCAACATTGAGCTGAGAAAATTCTTCGTTCGTTCATTTTGAGGATGTTCAAATATATCTTCAGGACGACCTTCTTCCTGAATAACTCCGTCGGCCATGAAAATAATACGATCTGCCACTTCTCTGGCAAAGGCCATTTCATGCGTTACAATAACCATGGTCATATCTTCATCGGCTAATTGCTTTATCGTTCGCAACACCTCACCGGTCAGTTCCGGATCCAAGGCCGATGTCGGTTCATCAAACAACATAATGTCCGGTTTCATTGCCAAGGCTCTGGCAATAGCCACCCGCTGTTTCTGACCGCCCGATAAGCTGGAAGGGTAGACATCCCGCTTATCCCATAAGCCGACCTTTCGTAAAGAGTTCTTCCGCCAACGGTAAAATATCCGCATCCTTCATTCCTTTTACAACTCTTGGCGCTTCCAGAATGTTATCAAGAACCGTCATGTGCGGAAAGGTTAAATGACTGAAAAACCATACCCATGCGACGGCAAATTTGACGTACCTTATCAGGAGATGAGTACACCGTCTTACTTGCCCCCTCAGGTTGTTCAGCCATCACTTCTCCACCCACGCAAATATCGCCTTTATCTATTTTTTCCAATTCGCACAAGCATCGCAAAAAAGTACTCTTACCGCTTCCCGACGGGCCGATAATAGAAACCACTTCACCTGACTCCATGTGCAAGGATACATCTTTCAAAACTTCCAGGTTACCGAAGCTTTTACCTATATGATTCATCTCAATAAAACTCATATTATCGCCTCCTATCCTTCATATACATTGAAGCGTTTTTCAAGATACATAAAGAAACGGGTCAAAATAAAGGTAAATACCAGATAGAATACAGCCGCTACAATAAAGGCCGTCGTATCGAAGTCTCGCTGTACAATAGAGCGGGTAATGCGCAATACGTCATTCATAGCCAAGATGTAAACCAAGGACGTATCCTTCAGCAAGTTGATGGTTTCATTGGCTACCGGCGGCAGGACGCGCTTTAACACTTGCGGTAATACAATGCGACGCATGGTTTGCGCATATGTCATGCCCAGGACTTTAGCTCCTTCATATTGACCTCGATCAATGGACTGAATGCCGCCTCGAAAGATTTCGGCAAAATATGCGGCATAGTTTAAACAAAGGCGATAATAGCCGCAGGATAATCGGCCAAGCGTAACCCGGGAATCAGGAACGGAAGGCCGTAATAAATAAATAAGATCTGTAGCATGAGCGGTGTACCGCGCATTAAGTAAATATAACCTTCCAAAAGCTTACGCAAAACGGCTAAAGGACTTAGCCGCGCCATGGCCATAATAATCCCCAAAGGCAGGCTGAGAACAATGGTGATGACAAATATTTTTAATGTAACTTGAAGCCCGTCGGCAATAGACGGAACGATTGTTGATAAATAATCCATAAGAACTCCCTCTGAAACAAAGTAAATGAGGAATCGTGCGATTCCTCATTATACTTGCCGTTTTTATAACTTCATCGAAATATCTTCACCGAACCACTTTTGTGAAATTTTAGCCGTCGTACCATCTTCACTCATTTGTTTGAGAACGCTGTTAAGTTTATCTCTGAGCAGAGTATCTTCTTGACGCATACCGACGCCGAATTCTTCTTCACCCATGTTTATCGATGACCTTGAATACGCCCTGTTTCTTCTGCATGTAGTATCTGCCTACGGAGCTGTCAACCAATACCGCATCGACACGTCCCAATTCAAGATCCATCAAAGCAGCTACATTATCTCCGTACAGTTTAACATTCCCTAAGGACGCTTTAAAGTCGGCCGCTTTATTAAGGCAATCAATCGAGCTGCTGCCGTCTTGTGTTGCCAAGGTCTTTCCGGCTAAACCGGCACGATCCGTAACGGGTGAGTCACTACGAACCACGATAATCTGACCGTTTTTCATATACGCATCGGAAAAAGCGATTTCCTTTTTTCTATCTTCCGTAATACTCAAACCGTTCCAGAGCATATCTACTTGCTTGCTCTTCAAGGCAGCTTCCTTACTGTCCCAATCGATAGGTTTAAATTCTACTTCAATACCGAGACGTTTTGCGGCTTCTTTAGCCAAATCAATATCGGACCCGACGAGATTACCGCTTTCATCTCTGAATCCCATGGGCGGGAAATTATCATCCAAACCGATAATAACCTTATCAGGTAACTTTTGTTCCGACTTGGCCGAGTCGGAACCGCACCCGGTTGCAAGCATAGCTGTCATTGTCATAATTGTTGCGGCCAATATCCATTTTTTCATATTCATTGTTATTCCTCCCTAATTACCGTTTATTGTCTCCTCAGACCGCGTTTCCGGATACCCGCCGTCTTTCGATGTCTTTATTATACTTTAGTACGTTAAATTAGTAAAGTATTTTTCGAGAATTTTTCGATTTTTTTATTTTCCCGCATTTCAGGTGTCTTCAGGCTCTTCTTGAGCCGCACGAATCCTCGCCAGTATCTCTTTTTTATTCTTTGCTGACAAATACCTGAGCCGCACAGGCTGCACAACAAGACCGCCTATCTCGGCACTGCCTAATTCAAAAGTTACCCAATTAGACGGTATATCGAAAATAGTTTTATACGGTATAAACACAAGATGCTCAGCCCCAAAAAGAATCTCGCTCATAAACTCATAAAAAGTTCGATAATGGCTGCGTACAACCAGTCCCTTCTCCGTTACATAACATACCGTATCGCCTTGCCGATACATCCGCACAAGACAAAACACCAGCCCGAGGAACGGATAAATGCGAAAAGCGGCTTGAGTTTCTACCATAAAGGAGTGAAAACAATACATACCCGCCAGGGCAAACACAGCCCGTAAGAGAAAAGATATTTTCCGGCTATTTTCATACATTTTTTCAACCTTGCCGCAATCAAAGCGCTGTTGTAATTCTTTTGCCTTCATCTTCACCCCTCCTTATGGCTCTTATTGTACACTACACACTGAACGACTCTCAACCAAGACAACCTTTATACCTGATGCTCATACTTGGCAAGATTCTCGCCGATAGTATATGATAAGTATATATACAAAGATACGATTTGCTTTATATTTACTATACTCACCTTAACATAACGGGATTGGCCTCGTTATACAAATACTGCAAGCGAAGAACAACCACCTCTGAACCATGATTACTTTCTATAGGAGCTAGGATGAAGAAGAATGCCGCACCTGCGTTAAAAGAACAAGTATATAAAACGGTTAAAAATCGGCTTCTCGACCAAACTTACAAAGATGGCCAAGTATTAACGGAAAGGGCTTTGGCTGAAGAGTTATGTGTCAGTCGCACACCTGTGCGCGAAGCTATGAGACAGCTTCAAAAAGAGGGCTGGCTTCGTTATATCCCTCGCAAAGGAATTGTCGTCCGTCGTCTTGACGAAAAGAATTTGACCCACATCTTTCAAATTCGCACGGCTCTGGAAGTCTTAGCCGTCCAATTAGCCAGTACGTCAATTACCAAGGATCAGCTGGAACTATTACGGCTTCTCGTAGAACAGCAGAAAAAGTTAATCCATCACAAAGATCCGGCATATAAGGAGTTTATTTTCAGCGACACGGAATTTCATAATATCATTATTGCTTCTACGGGGAACACATTACTTCGTTCCCTCGTAGAAGAAATTCGAGATAAAATTCGTCGTACAGGTATTAATTCTCTATACAGTCACGCTAACCGGGTGCAAGAGGCGGCCGATGAACATGCGGCAATTTTAGATGCCTTAAGTGACGGCAATACGCAAGAAGCCGTACGCATGATGGAAGAGCATCTGCGTATTTGCTATACGTCCGCCTCGTCTTACATTGCAACGGAATCGGGAGAGGATTCCCTATGACCGCACAGGATGTGAAAACCTTTTGCAGGACTTTAGGACTCACTGCCGTAGGCATTGCAAGTGCTTCATTACCGATACCGCCCGCACAAGGAGACATTTGTCCTTTAGCCTCCGGACGCGGTATCGATCGCTATGACCCTTGCCGGTTACTGCCTCTATGTCGGTCTATCATTGTTGTCCTCTTCCCGTATTTTTGCGGCTATCCGAAAAAGCGGGAATTTATCCTTGTACACTCACAGTTATGATTATCATACAATTATACATTCTTATTTAAACCGTATAGGGCAGTTTACGGAAAAGGCCTTTCCCGGCTCGTCTTATTATTCGGTAGTAGATACATCACCGTTGTCCGACCGCCATTTGGCCGTCACTGCCGGCCTCGGTTTTATCGGCGACAACGGTTGTCTGATACATGAAACCTACGGCTCTTACTGCTTTATCGGTGCCGTTTTAACAACGGCCGCTTTAGAGGTTGACGAGCCGACAAAAAAAGAGTGTCTCCACTGCGGCAATTGCGAAAAAATCTGCCCAGGCAAATGTTTTTCAGGATCAGCTTATAATTTTGCCACATGCAAATCTTACTTAACTCAAAAAAAAGGCGACCTTACAGTCCAAGAACAAAAAGTTATCGCTAAAACACCGTATATTTTCGGTTGTGACGAGTGTCAGCGAGTCTGTCCTCATAACAAGGATATTCCCGTAACCCCCCTGGCTGACTTTCGTACGGATCTCTTATCTTATGTAGATGCTCGCTCCTTCAAAAATCTCACAAACCGCCAATTCAAAGAAACCTATGGAAAGCGAGCCTTTTCTTGGCGCGGAAAAGCCATACTCATTCGAAACTTTACTTATATAGAACAAAAAAACACGCCCGAATCAAAAAAATAATTCGGGCGTGTTTTTATTGCGGCACTTCGCTATGTCGAGTATCCAAGTTCATAAACAATGTATACTCACCTTTAAAGTACAGTCTGACTGTACCGGTAGGGCCGTTTCGATGCTTAGCCACAATAACTTCCGTAATATGTTGGTCTTCCGTCTCTTTATTATAGTAATCTTCCCTGTACAGGAAAGAAACAATATCCGCATCCTGTTCCAAAGCACCCGATTCTCGCAAATCACTGAGCATAGGTCGCTTATCCTGTCTGCTTTCAACACTACGGCTGAGCTGTGACAAAGCAATAAGCGGCACCTTCAGCTCTCTTGCCAACGCCTTCAGGTTTCGCGATATGTCGGAAATTTCCTGTTGCCGACTTTCGGCATTTTTCCCTTGCATAAGTTGTAAGTAGTCAACAATAATCAGGTCCAAGCCATGTTCTGCCTTAAGGCGTCTGGCTTTAGATCTCATTTCGCCGACGGATATCCCCGGTGTATCGTCTATATAAATAGGGGCATCGTACAGCTTACTGCAAGCTTCGGTCAGTTTCGTCCACTCTTCATCCGTATTCAACTGTCCGGTCCTCAGCTTTTGTGAGTCTACATGGGAAATCTGACACAAAAGTCTATGGACCAGCTGTTCTTGAGACATTTCCAACGAAAAAAAAAGCAACGGTCTTCTTTTGACGAACGCCTACATTTTGTGCAATATTCAGAGTAAATGCCGTTTTGCCCATACTGGGGCGAGCTGCCACCAACACCAGGTCCGACGGTTGCAAGCCTGAAGTCAGCATATCTATATCTTTAAACCCTGTCGGCAGACCCGTAATCCCTTCCTTGTTTTCATACATTTTCGTGATATTGTCCAAGGCCGTACCTACGACATCGCCCACAGAGGCGAAATTACCGTGTTTACGGCTATCGCCCAGACGCAAGATCTGCTGTTCCGCCATATCCAAAATATCTTCTGTCGATTTTTCACCGTTATAAGCATCGGCTGCCACGTCCGTACAGGTTCGAATAAGCTTTCTGCCCAACGCCTTTTCAGCCACAATACCGACATGATATTCAATATTGGCCGCTGTAGCCACCAGATTCGGCAACGATAAAATATACTGTATGCCGCCTGCTTCTTCAAGCTTTTTCATGCGCCTCAACTCTTCATCGAGGGTAATAACGTCAACTTCTTTATTGGCTCGATTAAGGTTTACCATAGCTTCAAAAATAAGCCGATGCGTATCCCTGTAAAAATCTTCAGCATCCAATTTTTCCGTTGCCGCAATGACGGCACTGCGGTCAATCAACATAGCCCCTAAAACGGCTTGTTCCGCTTCCACATTTTGCGGAGGTATACGCTGTTCCATATAATTCTCCTATTCGACAAAGAGGAGACTCATGACCTCCTGAATTGTCGTAACGGCATGAATATTCAGATTTAAGTGATGTTTCGTAATTTCATCCTTGTTTTCGGCAGGAATAATCATATCCTTCATGCCGGCCCGAGAGGCCCCGTAAGCTTTCTCAAAAATACCGCCTACAGCACGAACCTGCCCGCTTACGGATATTTCACCCGTAACAGCTGCATCTTGACGCACCTTTTTTTCGGTAAGTGCGGAAATAAGAGCAACCGTAACGGCCGTTCCCGCCGACGGACCGTCAATTTGGCCGCCGCCGACAAAATTGACATTTATGTCGAAGTCGGAGATTTCCTTCCCCGTTACAGCCCTAACGACAGCCGCTGCATTAAATAGCGAGTCCTTCGCCATAGAGCCGGCCGTATCGTTAAAACGAAAATATCCCTTCCCCGCTTCACGGGCCGGAAATGCCACCGCCTCGATTTCTATGACCGAACCCAGATACCCGGAAACACCGAGGCCGAAAACCTTTCCCGCTACCGGAAGGGATGACGCTTTTTCCGCTGCATACGGGACAAAGTGACCGATTCTTACCACATGCTTGGCATCTTCAAGAGTAATAATCGTATTTTCTCCCGATCCCTGCTTATAAACGGCATACCCGTACATATCGGCCAAAAGATTAATCGCCTTACGCCCTTCGACGGTAAATTCAGAAATGTATTCAGCTACGCTGTCTTCCAAAGAGACTGATAAATCATGAGCCGCATTGCGAACAATGGCCTGAATATCCGTTCCGTCCAAGGGCTCAAAGTATACTTCCGCACAGCGAGAGCGAATGGCCGGATTGATTTCCTGCGGGCTGCGAGTCGTCGCTCCGATTAAAATAAAGTCTGCCGGGGCTCCTTCGGCAAAAAGTTTGCGAATATAAGCCGGTACTGCCGGGTCCGATGCATCATAGTAAGCCGAATCGAACTTTACGCGCTTATCTTCCAATACCTTCAACAACTTATTCAATAAGAGCGGATCCATTTCACCTATTTCATCGATAAATAAAATACCGCCGTGGGCATCCGTTACCAAACCCGGTTTGGGTTCAGGTATGCCCGTATCAGCCAAATCTCGACGTGCCCCCTGGTAAATAGGATCATGAACGGAGCCGATAAGGGGATTCGTCATATCGCGGGCATCCCATCTCAAGGTTGTTCCGTCCGTTTCAACGAAGGGAGCGTCAACCGAAAACGGAGTATACGGAAGTTTCTTCGCCTCTTCCAAAATAATGCGGGCAGCCGTGGTCTTACCGACTCCGGGCGGCCCGTATAAGAGAATATGTTGAGGATACACGGAAGCCACCTTACTGCGCATGGCTTCGACAGCTCGTTCCTGGCCGACAATACGCTCCATTTTCTGAGGACGTACCTTTTCCATGACCGATGCGGCCAGTTTTACCTTATCCAAAGATTCCAACCGTTCCAGCTTTTCCTTCGTCTGCGGGGTCTCCACATCATGCAACTCTTCTTGTATAAGCTGCATCTTAATTTCCTGAACATATTCCTGCTGCTTTTCATCCATCCGTCGGGAAATCTTCTTTTCAAGACGCTCTTCTACAGCCTGACGAGCCAGCATTTCAGCCAATACATTTTCCAAATCGTTCAAAACGTCTATGACTTCATCATCTGTAGGTACTTTGTCATAAGATGAATCTTCATATATAAGACGTTGCAACCCCGTCAGCCGTTCGCGCGGATCTTCTGAATGAATATAGGCCAGGGCCGAATATTTTCCGGCACGAAGCACCATTTTTTCCGGCCCCATAAGTCCAGTAAAAGCCCCGTACAGTACATTAACCTGGCGGCGAAGTTCGTCTTCCGCCGTCGGTTCCAAATACTTGCGGCGCTGCAACAATTTATCCAATAATTCTTTCATATAATTATCCTTCGACAATATGTACCTTAATAACCGAAGTAATGGTCGGATGTACCCGGATTGTCACTTCAAACGTCCCCAGAGCTTTAATGGGTTCCTTGATTTCTACTTTTCGCTTATCCAGATCAAGGTCATATTGTTTTTTCGCCGCATCACTGATATCCTTCCCCGTTACGGCGCCGAAAACTTTACCTCCTTCACCGATACGCACGGGAATCGTCAGTTCCACTTTCTTCAATTCACTGGCTAAAACCAGAGCTTCATCCGATGCCACTTGTGCCTTATGGTCGGCAGCCGCTTTTTTCTGTTTTGCATCATTCAGATTTTCCGATGTACCGGGAACTGCCAATTTGCGAGCTAATAAATAGTTCCGACCGTATCCGTCCGAAACCTCGACGATTTCTCCTTTTTTACCGAGCTTTTTCACATCTTGCAATAAAATAACCTTCATATTATTCAGACTCCTTTTCTTCCGTAATTTCTCCCAATGCCTTCCGAACTACTTCTTGTGCCTCTTCACTCGTAAGGCCCTTCAACTGAGCACCGGCTACATTGCTGTGACCGCCGCCACCCAAAACTTCCATAACACGTTGGACGTTAACTTCACCCTTTGAACGGGCACAGACACCGACAGCTTTTCGGCCAGTTCATAAAAAGTAAAGCTGGCTCTTACATTATTAAGATTAATCAAAATATCGGCTAATTGAGCCGCCAACATAGTCGCATTTTCTTTTAAATCTCCGCAATCAAGCATAGCCACGCCGTCTTCAATGGTTGCCTTTGCCAAGAGGCTTGATTTGAGCCGAACAGTAGCAAAATCGGAACTGAAAATACTGCGCACAATTTCGGGTTCTGCCCCGCATCGACGTAAATAGGCGGCTGCATCAAAAGTACGAACACCGGTCTGGACGGCAAAGTTTTTCGTATCCACAACAATTCCCGCATACAGAGCCGTTGCCTCCAAACTGGTCAGCTCTACTTCGTCTTGATAATACTGAATCAATTCCGTGACAAGTTCACTCGTCGATGAGCTGGATGTTTCCATATACGTCAACAAAGGACGTTTAATAAAATCTGCACACCGACGATGGTGGTCAATGACGACCCGGTTCGGTGTAATATCAAGTAATTTACTACCTGCCGCCATATCTCCGCGATGGGTATCGACAATGAAAAGGAGAGACTTATCCGTACACAAACGCACCGCTTCATCAGCTGTAATGAACAGTGAGTACAACTCGTCTTCCTTCAGTTGATCCAAAAGCGGGTGCACCGCATCCAATTGTTCACTGAGAATAATGTATACAGGTCGACCCGATAAGCGTGCCATATGTGCTACGCCGATAGCCGCACTAAGCAATCGTAATCTTCCCTCACATGTCCTGTAATAAATACGGAATCACAGCCATATACCAGTTCCCTCATAGCCTGAGCCACTACACGTGCACGAACGCGCGTCGCTTTTTCTACGGACTGACTCTTACCGCCGTAAAAATGAGGTGTCCCGTCTTTTTCATAAACAACGACCTGATCGCCACCGCGGCCGAGTGCCAAATCAAGTCCGGCTTTAGCCTTTTCAGCCAAACCATCAAAATTCGTATCGCCTTCATTCAGCAACTCTTCTTGAATAGCCGCAACCCCCATACTGAGCGTAACGGGAATACGATTTACCGTATGAATCCGACGAATTTTATCAAGAAAAGAGAAATTGTTTTCCGTCAATGCATTCAAAGCTGACCGACTGAGGCAGGCAAAGTATTTACCGTTAGTATACGAATGTATATAACACCCCAACTCCGTCAACTCACTGACAATACAGTTGTTGACGTCAGTCCACAAGGTTGCCTGCTGTACTGCCGACATTCCCTTTGCAACTTCTTCCATATTGTCGATTTCAATGCTGGCAAAAACGGGAATGGACTTCATGAAGAGAGCCTTCTGATGTTCCGTCTCCGTCACATCATCGAAATACAAAATCAGATACCCGTTTCCATCGCTGAGTTCATCAGACAAGCTCTTATACACAACCCGATATTGGCGGTCATTGATAGTTTCATAAAAATATCCGGTCTTCCCCCAAATCCGATCAACATTCAGATTTTCCATAGCCTTGTCAATCCGTTCATTTTCCTGAACGGAAGCCCCGACCCAATCGAGAAGGACACTGTTTGCCCAGCACAAAGCGGAATCTTTGTCGACAATCGCAATGCCTATGGGCAAATTTGAACGGCATACGTCGTCGCCTGATCGACACTTTGCGAAATAGCGTCAAAATATCGCGTAATTTCACGGTTCCGTTCTGTATCACTTTTATGTGTCAAAACAGAAACGCCGGCAATCAAAATACATGCCAAAGCGGCAATAACCCAGTTATATACGGCAATCAACGCCAACAGAATCAGTATCACCGTTAAATAAACAAATTCGGCTTTACCGGAAAACAATTTCTTAAGCATAGGATCTCCTACAATCAGTTAATGCGATATTTACGACGGAAATGAAACAGGGCATCCGCCAAACCGAGTAAAAACGTCAAGTACTGCACGGGAACGGGAATGAAAATATAAACAAGAATAACCAAGGTCCGTGTCCATACAGTAACATGAAAACGTCGTTCCAAAAAGAAAAAAATGACAGCCAAACCGTTGACGGACAAAAGGAAAAAAGTAAAGTTATCCAAGTTGATCCCGCCTGCATTCAGCCAGAATATATGTCGTGTCGTCCCCCAGTACTGCATAACCTGAGCCAACACATATAAGTATAACACAGGCCTACCGATTTCCCAATAACGCAGCGGCAGGACCGGGCTTGTATCCAAACCGCCCTTAGCCATAATCAGTCGACTCAATTGAGCTTGTACATATACAAAGATCAGAGATAGCGTGATTAAGGCCGAAGGAATCATATACGGCATAATTTCCGTTAAAACCTTGCCGTTCGCCCGTGCATTTATTAAATCTACTTGTGATACACCGGCCGCAGCCGCATTATGTAAGGCCTGTTCAAAAATCGTCGTCATAGCCTGTCCGGCAACCACAAAAATATTAATATCAAAGGCTACGTAGAGACCCGTAAAAAAGGCCGAAAACAAGACGGAACTGAAAACGCCGCTAATGATAATCAGACGTTTTAATGACCATGCATTTTTAAAAAAGAGTCCCGTTAACATGCCGAAGGGGGCACAGAAGGCCAAGAGCATCAAAGCTGCCCCGGGCGTCGACAAAATACCGGCCAATACCGTCATAACAGCAATGACCGCTAAACACCTTCTCAGTCCATATGCATTATATGCGATACCAAGGGGCAACGGGAAAAGCATGCAGGCAACGGGGAATGTAGCGGGAATCACAAGCGATAAATCTGCCAGAAGCACCAACAGAATTATAAGTTTGGCAAGAACGGAAAGATTGCGTAACTTCTCCATAGGTGTCCCTCCTTTGCTTTTATAATAATTCAACAGCGGAGGCAAAATACTACCTCCGCTGTTATTATATCATCTTATTTAAACTTCCATAATAATCGGTAAAATCATGGGACGGCGTCTAGTTTTTTCAAACAAATACCGACTTAACGTGTCCCGTACTTGCGACTTAATGACAGACCACTCACGAATATTTTCATCTTCACACCGTTCCAAAACGGCTGCCACCTTATCGTGAGCCTCATTCATTAATTCTTCCGAGTCTCGCACATAGACGAATCCGCGCGAAACGATATCGGGACCGGCCAAGGCATGACTGGAACCTTTAGCTAACGTCATTACGACAATAACCATACCCTCCATAGCCAACTGCTGGCGATCGCGAATGACAATATTGCCCACATCTCCGACACCTAACCCGTCAACAAAGACACGGCCCGCGTTAACGCGACCGCCCTTTTGTCCGGAACGACTGGTAAACTCGAATATCTGCCCGTTGTCTCCGAGCAGAACATGGTCCTTCTCGACACCCATTTCCACTGCCAATTCGCCGTGTTTTTTAAGCATTCTATACTCACCGTGAACCGGCAGAAAATACTTCGGCTTAATAAGACCGAGCATAATTTTAAGTTCTTCCTGGCTGCCGTGTCCGGATACGTGGATACGTTTATTACTGCCGAAAACAACCCTCGCTCCTAAGCGCATCAGGTTATCAATCGTTCGACCTACACCCGTTTCATTCCCGGGAATAGGCGTTGCCGAAATAATAACCGTATCGCCGGGCATAATACTGACACTGCGATGATTATTCGATGCCATCCTGGACAAGCCGGCCATCGGTTCCCCTTGGCTTCCCGTTGTCAAAATAAGTACCTGATCAGCCGTATACCGATTCAGTTCATCGGCTTCTATGAGAACACCTTCCGGCACGTCCAAGTATCCCAATTCCTGAGAGATAGCCACATTATTTACCATACTACGCCCCAAGACAAGGACCTTGCGCTTATACAAAACAGCCGTATTGATAGCTTGCTGAATGCGGGAAATATTGGATGCAAAGGTTGCCAATATAATTCGGCCTTCAGCATCCTTAAACTCTTTGCGGAAGGCTTCTCCTACCGTTCTTTCCGACTCCGTATAGCCCGGTCGCAATGCATTCGTACTGTCCGACATGAGAAGTAATACCCTCGACGACCCAATTCGGCGAACTTGTGCATATCCATCAATAATCCGTCAACAGGTGTCAAGTCGATTTTAAAGTCTCCTGTATGTACGATTGTTCCTACAGGAGTCTTGAAATACAGGGCACTCGCATCGGGAATGGAATGATTGGTATGAATAAAGCCGACCTTCATACAGCCGATCTGCACCTCGTCACCGTGGCGCACTTCATTTAACGTATAATTTCCTATATGATTTTCTTTCAGTTTTCCTTCTACAAGACCGCAAACCAACTTGGTCGCGTACACAGGTACATTCACTTCATTCAGCAAGTATGCCAACCCGCCTATATGATCTTCGTGACCGTGTGTAATGACGACGGCACGCACCTTGTCCTTATTCTCAATAAGATAACTCATATCGGGAATAACCAGGTCAATGCCGAACATATCATCGTCAGGAAAGGCTAACCCGGCATCCAGAACAATGATGTCATCCCCATAACAAATGGCCGTCATGTTCTTACCGATTTCCCCGAGACCACCCAAGGGGATAACCATAAGCTTTTCCTTCTTAGCCAAAATTCTTACCTCCTATTCAGTTTTAAACTAAACGTTCTCTATTTGAATGCCTTTGGCAGGCTTTATCAAGTCACGTCCGTTTACATTTCTTAATATTTTCCGCTTTTTTCCTCTTTCTGTCAATATATTTAAATCTTTTGCCATAAAAAAGACAGATTCGGTACAAATCCGAATCCGTCTTTTTTATCATTTCTCCCTTTGGCAACTTATTATATATCTTATTTGGTAGAAGGTTCGCACTGCCCCATCTTTATTGCATCCTTAAAGCGGTCAGCGGCACTTTTCTTCACATAGTCGGGAACCTGCAAGTCCACATTATCCGGCAAGGGCGCATAATCTACGGTCAAAATCACGGAGCTGTAATCCGTCACCTGATCCGCAATGAGGCGTTCTGCCGGGGTCAGAGCATCGACAGACATGACTCCGTATTTCATCAAACTGCGCAACTGTCCCGTCAAGGGCACTTCAGCATGTCTGATTTTATTCGAGCTCTTATCAATGTATGTCGTAATATCGATGGGGCCGCTTTCTTTTAAAGCCTGTAGTACACCGGTAATCGTTTTTAATTCCCGCGAATTATACGCTTTAGCCGTCGGCACGGAGTTCAATCGCACCAAAATAGCATCTATATTCAGTTTAGCGGGATCGACCGTCAGGACATACGTGTCGGCACCGGTCTTTCTCACACCTTGGAAATAAGTCGTGTCAATTTTCGGGGTTGCGGTCATCTTATTTTCTATGGGTGCGGAATCATTTAATTTTACCGAATCCCGTATCCATTCGCCTTCATTTTCACGATGATAGACGTCTACAGCATCGCCTTCCTGCCGGGCATATACGTCAGCACGCATCGCTACCGGTTGCACCCCTTGCGACTGTACATCCGTATGCCCTTTACGGCAAAAGGACGGGTCTGTATACTAAGGGTCTGATTCGCCCTGGCATTCATTAAAAACGGAATGGTCGTATCCAGGTGCAGTGTATACATGCCCTCAGGATGGGCTGCCATATTGGTCAGGGCCGATACATATTCCTCTTGCGGTGTCTGGGCCGCAGCAACACCGGCTACAGCACAGACAACAAGAGCCCCTGCGCAAATTCGTTTAACAGATCGTACAATATTCATAATCGTCTCCTTTTATTCCATACCCGCTTTTTTAATATAAGCCGTAAAAATGATGAATGGGACCATGCCCCTTACCAATCGGTTGCGCATGTGCAATGCCCTCAAAAACAAAGCGTTTAGCCTCTCTCACCGCGTCAATTAAAGACAGGCCGTTGGCCAAATCGGCTGCAATAGCACTGGACAGTGAGCACCCCGTTCCATGCGTACTCGTGCTGTCAAGATGTTCGCCCTTAAAGTAAGTGAACTCCTGATTGGCATACAAAATATCCGTTGCGTCACCGACACGATGACCGCCCTTAACCAATACGGCTTGAGGCCCGAGCGCGGCAATACGCCTTGCGCTTTCTTCCATATCGGTAAAAGATTCTATTTTCATGCCGGCCAATACTTCCGCTTCGGGAATATTGGGCGTCACTATAGAAGCTTTAGGTAACAATACTGTTTTTAATGTTTCTTCCGCTTCAGTGGCCAACAGACGATGTCCGCTGGTTGCAACCATGACCGGATCGATAACCGTTACCGGCGGTTTGTACTGATCCAATTTGCTCGCAATAATACGAATAGTCTCAGGCACACTGACCATACCGATTTTCACGGCATCCACAGAAATATCTTCAAATACGGCATCTATTTGCGAAGCAATTAATTCAGGCGTTACGTCCATATAATCACGGACACCGCAAGTATTCTGCGAAACAACGGCCGTAATGACATTCATGGCATAGCACCCGTGTGCTCCGAATGTCTTGCTGTCCGCTGCAGCCCCCGCACCGCCGGACGGATCCGTGCCGGCAATAGACAAAACATGTTTCATCATAAACCTCACCCTCTCATTTTAATTATCCAGGTAATGCAGAGGGATTCAAATAGGCCAGTATTTTTTTCCCTGCCCCTACAGCCCCCTCATCAAGGTCGCAATCTATCAATGCGGCTGCCGCTCGGGAAAACTCGAGAGATGTCCCTGTCCACAGTCGTAACCACGCCTCTAAATACGGCGTATGTCCCACCAAGATTACCGTAGAGTTTCTGTTATTAATCAGTATATAGCGATACAGGGATCCCAAATCGCCGTTTTCCAGATACACGGACGGCACGGCTCTATCTATACCGAAAGCAGAGCAGACGATATCAGCCGTCTCCGCTGTTCTTACCGTCGGACTGCAATAGACAACAGTTTGACCGGTACGAACATATGTCGCCATAGTCCCTGCCGTCTTAGATACATCGGCTAATCCCCGTGGAGATAATTGACGTTTAGCATCTTCCCCGTCTGTCAGAGGCGCTCTGCCGTGCCTCATTAGCCAAATATACACCGAGTTCTCCTTTCTCGTCTATTCGGAAACATGTTCCAGCCCTACTTCCAGTAGGGTGTAGACATGACGATCAGCCAAGGAGTAGTATACCTCCTTGCCGGCTCGTCTGAACTGTACCAACCGGGCGTTTCTTAAAATGCGTAATTGATGTGACACTGCTGATTGCCCCATATCGATTTTACGCGAAATATCATATACACATACTTCGTTATGTAAAAGCACATGTAAAATGCGCAAACGCGTCGGATCGCCTAACACTTTATAAATATCCGCTAACGGCTGTATATACCGTTCTTCCAATACAGGTCCGTCTCCTTGCGTTACGTCAGATGCCTCTGTCGGCAAGGTTACCTTGTCATTATCGCTCATCCCGTACGCCTTCCTTCTTTATAAGATTTTCCGAATGCTTACTGTCTTTTATTATATCATAATGAAGTAGACTCAAGTTCCGGCAGTCAATACGTCATACGCATAGCGTACAAAATACGCCAATTCCCAAACAGTACGGCTTTCCGCCGTAACATTTCGGGCTCCTATGGCACAAATCAGCGGCTTTTTCCTTCCGTAAATAATGCCGCAATCATGAAAGGCCCTCTAATTGCCCCGTCTTATGGGCAACCGTTAAATTATGCGGCAGTTGGGCCGGCAATAAACAATTATCTTCCTGGGCAGCTAGTATTTCGATCATGGCCCGATCCTCTGTGGGGCCTACACACCGCCCCTGTGCCAACAAAGATAGAAGTTCCGATGTTTCCCTCATTGTCGTCGTATTCTCTTCTCCGCGCCGAGTCGCTTCAAAGTCCATCATGTGGCGACGTAATTTTGTCTTCACAAGTCCGAAAGACCGAACGGTTTCATTAATTCGTTCAACTCCCAAACTACGAATCAACATATTCGTACATGTATTGTCACTTTCCGTAATCATGTGAAAAATCAATTCATATATCGGCACTGAGTCGTCTCTTCTCTTGATATAAAAGGAACCGCCTTCTACGACATCATTTACCGTCAAGCATTCTGAGAAATCAAGGGTTCCTTCTTTCTTTCGACGAAAAGCCTCTATCATGACGGCAATTTTTATTAAACTGGCTGCCGGCATAAGAACGTCTTCTTTCCCACCGCACCCCGCTTCACCTACCGGTGCAAAATACCAAGACAACTCCAAGCCCGCCTCTACATTATTTTTTATATACTCTTCAAGAGTTTTCTTTTGTTCTTCTGTATAAGCACTCATGTCGGTTACGTATTCTCCCCTTGAGGCCGACACTCGCTACAATAGCCGAAGAGTTCAAGATTATGGCCCCGAATATCAAACCCCGTTTCGGCTGCAACCCGACATTCAAAATCACCCAGAGGACAATGTGAGATATCGATCCTCTTATGGCACTTCATACAAATAAGATGATGCATATGCTCCGCAGTTTTTAAAGAAAAGCCGTAACTTCTCGAGTCGGAAAAAAAGGTTTTAGTCACCAGTCTCTTTTCGGCAAACAACTCGAGAACCCGATATACTGTCGAGAAGTTTACCCCGTCTCCCTTTTGAACTAATGCACGATAGATTTCTTCTGCCGTAAGAGCACAATCTTTCTCTCCCAAAACGGAAAGCACCGCGTTTCTCGGCTTTGTACTCTTCATTCTGTGGCTATGAAGCAACCGCTTATAGTCCTGACCGTCAATCATCAGCCCCGACCTCCTTCATCTCGTTTCTTTGCAATCATTCGACCTTGTCTCCACGCCATTACGGCAAGTAAAACCAATACGGATATAACGGCCGTCAAACCGCCCGGTGCCGTGCCGACTTCATAAGAAAGTCCCAGACCTACAATAACATCGAACAAGCTGAAAACAACAGCCCAAAGAAGTGTCTTCTTAAATCCCTGCTGCAACTGTAATGCCGTTGCTACAGGCAATGCAATTAAAGAACTGATAACCAAAATACCTACAATTCGAATAGATACGGATACGGTTGCTGCAACGAGCACTGAAAAGACATAATTAATCAGTCGTGTTTTTACACCGGCAATCTTAGCCGCATCTTCATCAAAGGTAAGCATGACTAATTGCGGAAAGAGAAGCCAAACAGTCAGAAACGTTACGACACTTAGGATGACAACGGATATGACATCTTCATTCGTAACCGTAAGAATACTGCCGAATAAAAAACCCTCAACATTAGCTCGTACAGCGCCCGAGCTGATAATCGTAATAGCTATTCCGACGGAAAAAGTCAATATAATGACCAGAATCAACTCGGAATAACGACTAAAGCGACGTCTCAATCCTTCAATAAGGAGTCCGAAACAGGAAGTAATGACAAAAGCACTCATAATCGGATTGGCATGCAAGGCCAAGCCCACGGCTACGCCGGCTAAAGACGCATGCGATAATGCGTCGCCAATCATGGAGTATCGACGCAACACAAGAAATATTCCGATAAGCGGACACACCAACGAAATAAGAACGGCGACGACAGCGGCATTTTGCATAAATGCATACTCAAACATAAGACTCACTCCCCGTATTGGCAGAAACATATTCCTTTACATAATCGCAAGGAGAACATAAATGCCCCATTCCGTCAGTAATATGAAACATGTATTTGGAATTTCGTTCTGCGGCTCGCAAATTGTGCTCTACCGTTATAATGGTCATACCTTCCTGATTCAATCGATGCAGCAAGTCGTACATTTCCGTTTGACTACGCACGTCAATACCTACTGACGGTTCGTCTAAGATCAACAAATCCGGTTGTGCCATAAGAGCCCTGGCAATAAATACTTTTTGGCACTGACCCCCTGACAAATTTCCTATTAATCGGTTCGTATACTTCTCCATCCCTACTTGATGCAAGTATTTCTGAGCGAGGCTCGCATCTTTCAGCTTCAGAATTTTCCGGTAATAATGCATAACCTCACCCACTGTAATGGGAAACTGAGAGTTTAATGCCTCAAACCGTTGCGGCACATACGAAATGCGCGAAAACGAATTCTCTACGGTGCCGCTCGTTGGTTCCACTAAAGCAAGTAAAATTTTCATAAGTGTACTTTTACCGGATCCGTTTTCACCGACAACGGAAATATAATCGCCGTCGTGAACTTGAAGATTAATATCCTTCAGCACGTACGGCGATCCGATATCATATGCAAAATAAATATGTTTTAATTCAAGCATGTGTATCTCCCCCTCTTACATATGAACAATTATATAGTTGCGCAATTGCAAATGCAAGCGATTTGCATATTTCTCAGGAAAGCACATCTATGAGTAAGAATATATTTAAAATCGTGACAATAAGAGCAATTAGCCCCAAAATACTCCTCTGTAACTTCGTATTGGCATAGGCTCCCATAACCTTAGGTGACGACGTCAAATAAATCTGTGTAAAGACGGTCAGAGGTAATTGGACGGAGAGAACAATTTGAGAATATACCAATCCTTTAAAAGGATCGGTTATGAAGCAAATAACGACCACAGCCAAAACATACGTAAGGGCTACACCGTGCCACGAATGATAATCCTTAATATTATACACTTCCCCGAAGATTCCCGCGCAGATTGTACCGCCGGCCATGCCGGCCGTCATAGTAGACGCAATTCCGGCAAAAAAAGCGCTACGGCAAACAATAGTGCCGCTCCCTTCCCCAACATGGGCTCCAACATAATCTGCGCCTGTGCAATTTCCGTAACATCCGAACGGGTCGAAAAAAACAGTGCTGCCGGAATAACAGGCATACCAGTCAACATTGAAATAGCTAAAGCACCGCCCAAGATTTCAGCTAATGCCGTTGCTATCGATGCAGCAACAGCCGTGAGAAGGAGAAATCCGGACAAAAACAGCGGCAAATGTGTCGTCGCCGCCTCAGCCAGACACAGACCCGTGACAATCCCCAAGTGGGCTACGTTATGTTGTAAAAAAACAAGCATAATGAGGAATAACGGGCTTTATAATAAAAAACCTCCCATGACAAAATAATTTGTCGTGAGAGGTTTTATTATTATATAAAGCGGCCTGCCTTATTTCATAACCGCACCCGTATTAGCCGATGTTACAAGGCGTGCATAACGAGAAAGGTATCCGGTCTTTACCTTCGGTTCAGGCTGTTTCCACACCGCTTTACGAGCCGCCAACTCTTCATCAGGCACGCATAAGTCAAGTTTTCGTTCAGGAATATTAATACTGATTTTATCGCCGTCTTTAATGAGTGCAATAGGGCCGCCTTCCATTGCTTCCGGCGAAATATGACCGATGCAGGCACCGCGACTGGCACCGCTGAAACGTCCGTCCGTCAAAAGAGCTACCTTCAATCCCATGCCTGTAATAACCGCTGTAGGATTGAGCATTTCACGCATACCGGGTCCACCCTTCGGGCCTTCATAACGAATAACAACGACATGACCTTCTTTAATTTCTCCGCCGATAATAGCTTCAATAGCCGCTTCTTCCGAGTCATAGCATTTAGCCGTACCTACATACACGGAAAGTTCCGGATCGACAGCGCTTTCCTTAACGACAGATCCGTCAGGAGCCAAATTTCCCGTCAGTATAGCAATCCCGCCCTTATTCATATAAGCATTTTCTACGGTATGAATAACTTCCGGCCTCGTAATCTTAGCACCGGCAATGCGTTCTCCTACCGTGCCCGTTACGGTTACGGCATCGGTATGAATCAGGTCTAACTTTGTCAACTCCTTCATGACCGCCGAAATGCCGCCGGCCTCCCCCAAATCCTGCATATGATACGTACCCCCGGGACTGAGCTTTGTAATATAAGCCGCTTTTTTGCTGATTTCCATCAAACAAAGACAGCGGCAATTCTACACCGGCTTCGTGTGCGATAGCCGGTAAATGTAAAACCGTATTGGTCGAACCGCCGATAGCCATATCAACGGCAATAGCATTTTCAAACGCTTCGCGGGTCATAATATCGCGAGGTTTAATATCTTTTTTAACCATATCCAAAATAACCGAACCGGCCTGTTTGGCCAACATACGCCGAGCCCCGAAATAAGCGGCAGGGACAGTACCGTTTCCGGGCAATCCCAAACCTAATACTTCGGTCATACAATTCATCGTATTGGCAGTAAAAAGACCCGAGCAAGAACCGCAGCCGGGACAGGCCGAATTTTCCATATGGTGAAGTTCCTCTTTCGTAATCTGTCCGGATTCGAATTTACCGGCCGCTTCAAACACTGTGCTGACACTGATATCCTGTCCTTCATAACGACCTGCCAACATAGGACCGCCACTGACCACTACGGTCGGAATATTAACACGACCGGCTGCCATCAACATGCCGGGCACTATCTTATCACAGTTCGGGATCATGACCAAACCGTCAAAAGCATGACCGTTTGTAACGGCCTCAATGGAATCACAAATAAGTTCACGACTGGCCAACGGATATCGCATACCCCCGTGACCCATTGCAATGCCGTCACAGATACCGATAGCCGGAAATTCAATAGGCGTGCCGCCGGCTGCGGCAATTCCGAGTTTTACCGCTTCCGCAATTTGACGCAAATGAATGTGGCCGGGAATAATTTCATTAAATGCATTTACAACACCGATTAACGGTTTTTGCAAATCTTCATCCGTATATCCCATGGCATGGAAAAGAGCCCGATGTGCAGCTCTGGTACTGCCTTTTTTTACAATATCACTTCTCATACTAAAATCCCCCCTGAATAAAAAAACTTCCGGTTTACGGGTTATGCCGCCGACCGGAAGCGTAATAAACTTATTTTACAACAATGACCGGAATCTTCGTATGTTCCAGTACATACGTGCTGACCGAACCTAAAGCTACACCGGCAAAGGTTCCCAGACCGCGTGAGCCCATGACAATGAGATTCGCGCCTACCCTTTCAGCAACATCCGTAATGACGGCACCCGGAGAGCCTACTTCAAAAAGTTCTTCCGTCGCAATTTCCGCAGGAATAGTTGCCTTGGCTTTATGCAAAATTTCTTCGCCTTTTTCACGAACTCGATCAGCTACGGCGCCGGCATCATAATTGCCGAAAAAACCGCTGATACGGGTAGCTGCCGATGTTAATGATGCTACATATAGAACGGAAATGGTTCCGCCCGATAATTTTGCCAAAAAGGCTGCATGTTCTAACGCTAACTGAGAGTGCGTCGATCCGTCATAAGGAACGACAATTTTTTTATACACTTCCATGATTAAGACCCCTAACTGATTTATACCTTTTTCGGTGTCGTCTTAATAACGACATTATTACCGTCTCTGACAACTTTCAACGACACTTCGCCGACGCCGTCTTTGTAGTAGGCTAATTTTATATCCAGAAGAAGCGCTCCTACCTGTTCTTGCAACTCCTTCGTAAAAAACTCTTTTCTCAATGAATTATGCTGTCGCCCTTGGGGAAGATTGGTCAAACCGACTTGAGGTTCATCCTCGACTCCTCCCGTTTCAAAGGTAAGCTCTTCTTTTACGCCTGCAAACATTTCATTAAGAGAACGGTTTTTAGGAATTTTATGCTTTGCCACTGCCTATACGCCTCCTTTATTTAGCGTTATCGGCCTTATCAGACGCTTCATGCATACTGTCCAAAGTAATTTTATTAAAATCTTCAGGCGTAGAATAGGTTGCAATTTTCGTAAAACCTTGACGTAATCGACCGCGGTATGCTGCCGTCACCTTCCCGTCCTTATTTACCTCGGCAATGTAAATTTCCTGCCCGTCTATACCCACAAGACGGAACCGACCGTTAGGTGAAATTTCTCGCCACGTTCCCGTATCACCTTCAAGCATATAGACAACGCCTGTACGCAAGTTATCGTAGAAGAACACATCGCTATCATAAAAGACGGCAATGCGACCGATATTTCAGCTTGTACGGGAATTCTCCGCGTATCATAATTGGCATCGGTCCGATAAATACGGAACTTATTTTCACCGACTTGAAGTTTCATGTATACGACATTGGTCGCCACCGAATACGCTACATCGACAATCTTACTGTCTTCCGGGGCTTTTTCAATTTCCGTATCCAATTCACGATCCGGTGCTAAAGGATTGTACTGAGCCAAGTATACGCCGTATTCTCCTGTACGCTCATCTCGTCCATATGTGGCGAAAATCGCCAAATCCCGATCGGGCAACCATTCGAAGAAAGACAGTTTGCGACCGTGCAAACTGATTTTTTGCGACTCTCCTTTTTTTACCGGCTTGGTAAATCGTTACCGTATCACCTACGACGGTGGCCATAAACCGTTTATCAAAAGAATAGTATGCCTGCCCGTCCGGCTCGACGCCGAATCCCATGGCTTCCTGCTTATTCGTTCCGTCAATCTGATAGTCCGATGTAGCCGCAAAAAGAACGTTATCCAAATAATAGTATATGCCGGCTTGCAGGGCAAGACCGGCTGCAAAGGTAAGTACTACTTTTTTTAATTTCATACGCCCCTCCTACTTCACAATGAACGCCGTCGGAATCATGCGCTCACCCAGAAGGTCTGCCGGCTTGTTGACGACGTTACCGTTCATATATAAGGTAGAACTCGAACCGCCGTCCAAGTTAGCCGCAATATAGGCGCCTTCTTCATACAAAATATTTTGTACATCTCGCAACGTGGCTCCGATGGAGTAAGACGGCTGACGCCCGTCAATGACGAGGAATAAAACAGTACCGTCTTTCTTTTGTCCGATAGCCGTACGCGGACCGACACCCCAACCGCCGTCACCGCTGGTAATCATGCGTTCACCGTTAACGATTAAGGCCGGACCGAAGGAGATACCTTCTTTCACATCCATGGAAATCAGCTCACCCTTGCTATAGTTACCGGCTATGAGGTTTCCGTCATCTGTCAATCCGACAAATTCATTAACTTCGCTATCTGCCACATTTTGTCCTAAAATAAATTTCCCGTCGTGAATGATAAATCCGTACGGACTGCGTCCCGTACCGGTTCCGTTTGCATCATAAAAGCCGCCCGCATTAATGGCCGCTACGGCACCGTTGCGCTTAGCAATACTGCTCGTCGTTTCACCTTTTTCATCAAGATTTTCCGCCGTCGCAATCTGCACCCGCTTCGGGTCGGGTATTTCCAATAAGAACCCCTTAAAGCGACTGGAATCGATATTCTTCAGTTTTCAAGGAAGAATCGGTACGTGCCGTAAACTTGAATAACTCCTGTTTCGGCGCCGTGCTGATTCCGCCCAAGATACGGTCTATTTCTTCCTGAGAAAACAACCAAGTAATATATTGCGGATGGCGACTTTTCAAAATTGCCCCCACAACAGTGCGTTTAATGTTGTCAAAGGGTCCGAAAAGGACGACAAAGGGTGACGACACTGCAAAAAAGAGTAATGTCACCAACAAAAATTTACCGATTTCTTTTGCTATCTTCATATATACCTCAATCCCGTAAAGCTTGCACTTTTATCGGTCTTCGTATGCTTCGGTAGTAACCCGTTGCTTAAAGTTTTCTATATCTACAGCATTTCCGATCCAAATACGCTTAAGTGCATACGGATTATCCCCGTATTTCACCCAACCGGGATTCATGGTAAACGCCAACTTGATACCGTTCTTCTTCATAGCTTTCTGCGATGCTTCGTCGTTAGAGCCGTAAGGATAGCAATAGTATTCATTCGTGATCCCCAATTGTTCCTTCAGCTCTTTCTGGCACATAGCCACTTCTCTATTGAGCACGTCTTCATTCATTTGTGCCAAACGTTCGTGATGATATCCGTGCCCGGCAATAGTCATACCCGACGCTTGCATATCCTTAATCTGATTCCATGATAAGCGAGTTCCCTGATCGGCATCATAGGTGGGAATAAAGACGGTACAGGCAAAGCCATATTCTTTCATAAGCGGCATTACGATAGAGTACGTATCGGCATAGCCGTCATCAAAAGTAATGACTACGGGCTTTTCCGGAACAGGCTTATTAAACATCACATATTCGTAAAGCTGATCCAGTGTCAAAGGGTGGAATCCGTTATCCTTGAGAAACTTCATTTGCTCTCTCAGGTGTGATTCTTTTAATACCGCATCGTTATCCTCTATATCCCCAATCATGTGGTACATAAGGACCGGTATCCCTTTCCGGAACGGCCATCTTCGTTTCAGCCTTTGTTGCTCCGTCCGAGGCCATCGAGTTCTCCTCTTGGGTCTTACCGCACCCGACTAAGACGACTACCGCTAGCAATAAGCAAAGAATCAGTTTCCAACTACGCATGACAGTCTCCTCCCGTTTTTACCGTCTTACAACGTGTCAGTCGCCTATTCTTCTTCAGAGGATAGGCTCACAAAGGGAATATCTTCCATCTTATCATCCAGAAAGAGGCGAATGTACCGTTCCGCATCATCGTATTTCGCTTTCTCCGCCTCTACCGAATGTGCTCGAACATCAGGTGTCAGTAAAAACTCGGGGCGCTCCAGCATTTCCAAAAACATGGTGCTCGGGTGCTCCGTGGTCAAGGTATCCAAAGCAACACTGCGAATATGACCGTCATCAACGGCATGATATAGAGCCGCCTCGTCAACGAGCCCGCCACTGCCGCAATTAACCAACATGGAACCCTTTTTCATGCGTTCCAACTGTTCTTCTTGAAACATGTTCTGCGTTGCCTCTTCAACCGGCAAGTGCAGGGTAATCAAGTCACTGGTCTTTAATAATTTATCAAAATCCACAGGCGTTACACCGTTGTCGAGCATGGTTTTCTCACTCACAAAGGGGTCGTATGCCTGTATGCCGCACCCGAAGGGGCGCAGACGTTCCGCTACCAGCTGTCCGATCCGCCCGAAGCCGACAATCCCTATAAGGTTTGCCGATACACGATGTAACGGCCAAGGCACGGATCCGAACTGCCAACGGTTGTTATCACGTACATCATAGGCATATTCGGGAATTTGACGTAATAAAGCTAAAATCATGGCACATGCATGATCTGCCACATCTTCATCAAAATAATCATGAAGACACACGACCTTGATATTACGATCTTGTGCCGTCTGTAAATCGATATGAGAAGTTTCCTCCCCCATTACGACAATAAGTTTTAAATCATCTGTTTCTTCCAGAACTCGGCCCGATACAGGCTCATCGTCACAAATGAGTATATCCGTGCCGTCCAGTTGATCTATCAATTCATCTTCATCTTCAGCAGAGCAATATTCCACTTCGGCAATATCGCTCAACCGCTCTCCAAAATCATCTTCGTCTTGATGTCCTGTCAGAACGCTTATGTGATACATATCACTGCCCCTTTCTCTAAAACCTGTTTTAAGATATAAACGTACAGTTAAATATATAACATAAATACCGTGAAATATCAAGGATAAGCCGCTTGACAAGGCTATCTGTCAAGCATTTTGTTTTTAACGAAAGCCGGCTAAGTCGAGATTTACTTTTATAGTATTTCTTTCTAAACAATATCATGGCAATTCTGTCTTTAACTTATATCTGTATATCCTTTTATCTTGATGCCAAAGAAAAACACGGTCACCTATCGGCAACCGTGTTTATTATCCCAATTTTTTCAAGCGACAGACCATAACCGTATCCGTTTCTATCCGTTTCTCTTCCAAGACATCGACCGCATAGGCTATGCCTTCATGAGATACGATGCGGCCTTCTCCGTATTCTCGCTTAAACCGTGCTTTTCGGTTCGGCTCGCTATCGGAAAAACCGCTGACTTCTATACGTAATGCCCCATCGTCCTCTTTTACAAACTTCAACGCAAAGGGTGATTGATCTGTACGATTTTTCCGACCGACTGCATAAAAAGCAAGACAAATAATGATGAATACGGCGGTCGATGCTGCCAAGACAGTCTCTGATGATACTAAAGACATATCACAGGCCTCCTTCATATATCTGAAAAAAGAGGAATCGAGTCATACGATTCCTCTTTTTTTCTCTACTGGCGGAAGGGGTGGGATTCGAACCCACGGTACCTTGCGGTATCACTAGTTTTCAAGACTAGCTCCTTAAACCACTCGGACACCCTTCCGTAACGGAATAAGTATATCAAATTCCAAAGACGACAGTCAAGAATCCCTACACGGTAAGTAACCCGGCCATCCCCAATACAAGTCCCAAGACTCCCGAAGCGAAAAGAATTGTAATGACACCTATATGGCGCCGCACGGCGACCAGCGTCACAATAAGCAACACTAGCCCCCCCAAACTGAGATCGCTCCAGTGTACGGGTAATTCCTCCGTGTTCCATAGCGCCAGAAGAATAAAGTCGATGGATGCGGCACAAATAAGCCCCACTACAGCAGGTCTCAAGCCGTTTAGAGCACCTCGTACAGGACCGATATCACCGTACTTCAAGAAAATTTTAGCCAAGGTAATGCCGATACAAAGAGAGGGTACGACAAAGCCGACAGTTGCCGCTACACCGCCGAAAATACCGGCCGTCTTCATACCTGCAAAGGTTGCCGCGTTGATGCCGATGGGGCCCGGCGTCATTTGCGAAATCGTAAAAATATCAACGAATTCACTCATAGTGAGCCAATGATACCCGTCCACAACGCCGGCCTGGATGAGCGGCATAGACGCATATCCGCCGCCGACACAAAAAACACTGACCTTACAAAATTCCCAGAATAATAAGAGATATATCATCTGTCCGCTCCCTAATTATACTTCGCCGAACGCATAAACAAGAGACCTATGAGACCGTCCGTTAAAATAAGGTACATTATATTAATTTCAAAGACCACATTGGCTATAAAGGTGGCCAGGACAATAAAAATAGGCAAGATTAGTTTGCGCTTACACTGTTTTAAAAATAAATCAATGCCCACATTAACGATAAGTGCCGTCGCCCCGCACTGCATACCTCGCAAAACTAATTTAATATAATAATTCTGAATAAAAAACTCATAAAAAACGGAAATAATCGACAAAATCAATAAAGGCGGCAATACAGTGGCCGTTGCAGCTACTAAAGACCCCATAAGACCGGCCATACGATAACCGAGAATGATTGCGGAATTAACGGCTACAACCCCCGGCATGGATTGGGCGATCGCTACAAGGTCCAGAGTCTCTTTTTCTGTCAACCAACCGAAATCATCAACATACTTTCCTCGTAAAAGGGGAATGATAACAAATCCGCCGCCTACAGTTACGGCACTGATAATAAATGTGGAACGAAACAGGTCCCAATAAAAAGCGGCCGTTCGTTCGGACTTAGACAGTTTTATGTCGTTCACAGTCTCTTCCTCCGAATCCAATCCTGTCGGTTCTCATATACATATAACAGTATACACCAAAAAAAGACGGGACGCAGTCCCGTCTTATGTTCTTTCATATTCTTTCATGTTTTTTCTGAAAATGCGGAGCATCTCCCCACTTCCCGAAACCTACCCGATCCCCCACCGAGGCCACACGGGCGGCAATACATTGGCGACACTGCAACGGCGTGTCGTCCACACACGGCTTGTTATCGTAAAGTAAATAGTCTTTGCGAAACTTCGGCTAAGGTAATAATGGGCATAAGCACATTGGCCCCCGCCTTCAAACCCATTTCTCTTCCCAAAGGATGCAGAGCTTGTAAAGCTGTTGTCGCCGCAATATTGCAGTCAGGTAAGAGAAGTCGGGTTGCGGCAATCATAATCAATCCCAGCCGCAATCTCCGATTTCGTTCAGACTTTATATCAAGATCTTCGTTCACAGCATATCGTCCCAAAGGAGTCTCGCCATGAATGACATACGGCCCCATACCGATCATGTCAATATTTTCTTTTTTATAAAAGAGGATGTCATCAGCCAGATCTTCCACCGTCTGTCCCGGCAAGCCGATCATAACGCCGGTTCCTACTTGATACCCTACGCGATCCAACGCTTTTAAACAATCGTACCGCTTCTGCCAGCTGTGCAGCCCGTCATGAGGATGCAAGGTCTCATAAAGCTTACGGTTTGATGTCTCAATGCGCAATAAATAGCGATGAGCACCTGCCTCGAACCAACGACGATAGGTTTCCTCCGCTTGTTCCCCCACACAGAGAGTGATGCCCAAGGCGCCGTCGCCGATGGCCTTCACAGTACGAATCATGACCTCTACATCATGAATAAACGCTTCGTCTTGTCGTTCTCCCGATTGCAACGTAACGGATCCGTAACCGTTTTCATAAGCCCATTGTGCCATACTTTCTATATCTTTGAGAGCCGTCCGAAATCACTTCACATTCCCATTTTCTCGACGAATTCCGCAATATAGACAGTTTTTCATACATTGATTGGAGAACTCCATTAAGCCGCGATAATACACGATATTTCCTACGTGACGTACCTTCGTTTCATAAGCGGCTCTGTATAAGATTTCCAAATCCTCCGCTTCCGTCAGGGAAAGTAAGCTGATTAAGTCGTCACGATTCATAGCTTCTCCGCGGCGGACTATATTATGCAACGACTCCATTCATATCCCCTCGTTCTGCCGAATCCTTAATGGTAGTTATCAATATGAAGCCTTTCAAACAGTAAAAAGGCCAAGCTCAGAATCATGGCTACAACAGTCGCCAACCCCATCCCTTTTAACTGTACGGGGCCGACAACAATCGTAGCCCCCGACAGGCCGCAAATCATAGTAACCGCTGTAAGAATAAGATTTTTCGAACGTGTATAGTCCACGTGTTTTTCAACAAGCATTCGAATCCCCGATGCGGCAATAAAACCGAATAAGAGTATGCATACGCCGCCCATAACGGGAACGGGAATACCGTGAATCAAAGCGGCAATCTTACCGACAAAGGAGAAAATAACCGCCAGCAAAGCCGCCCCGCCGATAACCCAGGTACTGTACACACCTGTAATCGCCAAGACCCCCATATTTTCGCCATATGTCGTATTCGGTGTGGATCCGACTAAGCCGGAAAGAACATTGGACAAGCCGTCGGCAAACAGAGAGCGATGAAGACCCGGATCTTCAATAAGGTTGCGCCCCACAATATCACTTGTGACAAAAAGATGCCCCAAGTGCTCGGCAAAAACGACGAACAAAGCAGGCATAATCATCATAATGGCACTGAGATTGAACTTCGGTTCATAAAAAGTCGGCACGGAAATCCACGGTGTAGTTTCTACTACCGAAAAGTCTACAACGCCCATAAACCAGGAAAGGATATATCCCGAAATGACGCCGATAAGAATAGGGAATAATACCGATAAAACCGCGACCCAGTACCGTCGCCAACAAGGTTACAATGAGCGTAAAAGTGGATATAATCATGGCCGTTTCATTTGTCATGCCCGACGCCTCGCCGAGATAACCGGACATAGTCATAGCCAAAGGAGCCAGTTCCAAACCGATAATGGCAACGACCGCTCCCATAGCTGCCGGCGGGAAAAGGACATCTATCCAGCGAGTCCCCACTTTATTTACAATGCCGGCCAAGACGATAAAGGATAACCCGAAAACAATGAATCCTCCTTGGGCATCGCCGTAATCCATCCCCGATGTCGCACACACGGCCAAAACAGGAGATATAAAGGCAAAGCTCGATCCTAAGTAAGCCGGCAAGCGCCCTTTGCAAATGAGAAGATACAAAATCGTACCTATGCCGTTCATAAAAAGAGCCGTAGCCGGATCAACATGCAGTAAAAACGGCACTAAAACCGTAGACCCGAACATGGCAAATAAATGCTGTAAACTCAAAGGAATAGTCTGCAATAAAGGCAGACGTTCGTCGACTTGAATGATTCTGTGTTGTCTCATGACTACTCTCCTAACAATTAGTGACGGCCCCGGTCTAAATACACTACGAGTTTCATCTCTCATAGAGGTGAGCTCGCGTTCTTCGGCAAGTCGCGTTTGCCGTTCCGCTTCCCGCCTGTTTGACTTACAAATATTTAATAAAATAGCCGCTGCAATCATATTAACAATCAAGGATGTCCCGCCGTAGCTGATAAACGGCAAAGGCACTCCGACAACGGGAAGCAACCCGCTAACCATGCCGATGTTGATAAATCCCTGAACGCCGAAATACATGGTCGTCCCGAAGGCCAACAATCGTCCGAACGGGTCTTGACACATAACGGCACACTTACATCCGTATACTAAAATAATGCCGAAAAGCACGATCATTCCCAGAGAGGCTCTTAACCCCAATTCTTGGGCTAAGACGGCAAAGGCAAAGTCTGTATGGGCTTCCGGTAAGTAACTGAATTTACTGATCCCCTCCGCCAAGCCTTGGCCGAAAATCCCCCCCGACCCGATAGCAATCAACCCCTGGACGGTCTGGTAACCCAAGGTCTTCTCATACTCCCACGGATCTATCCACGCTATAATGCGATCTCTTCGATACGGCTCGTAGAGAACGAAAAAAACGGCGCCTGCGGCAACAAGCAAAGCGGGCCACTTTACTTCCATAAGCTTAGCCCCGCTGATCCAAACCATCAAAACAGGCAAAGTCAAGATAATAATAGCCGTACCCGCATCGGGTTGCTTAAAAACGGGAACTGCCAAGACCAGCGTAAAGAGCAGTGCTTTTTGCGGCCACCAGGGAAAGCGTTGCCAAACAGGTGCTTTATTATTATGAGAAAGAGGTGCCAAAAACGTAACCTCCTTACCGGCCTTCAACATAGGTGTCAGCAAAGAAGCCGTACATAAGATGGCCGTCAATTTTGCCAGTTCCGAGGGCTGAAAGGTAAGCTTACCGACGCCGAGCCAACGTCTGGCACCGTTTGCTTCTATGCCGATTAAGGGTACGGCCAACAAAGCAAAAGGGTTACAACGTACATGAGTTTAGAATATTTCGACAACCGGTGATAGTCACTACGAAAAACCATAACTGCAGGAATCAAACCGACTGCGGAAAAAACCAATTGTCGCAATAAGTGTCCGTAAGCGCTGCCTGAAAGACGGTCCTCCGCAAAAGTAGCACTGAAAACATTGACCGTACCGATAACCCAGAGGAGTGCAAAGGCTCCTAAGAGCAACAGCATGGCCCGATACATCTGTTTAGCCTTCTTGTTGTTCATCATCAGCATCCTTTGCCGGCTTGGCGGCTACACAATGAAAAATCGGTTGTCCGAGGCCGCTGAACTTAGCTTCATACTCGGTCATAGCCTCATTTAAAATGTCACTGCCGTGTAAATTGTAGGTCACCTCTGACAAAGGCCAGTGACGAGCATTGAACTCTTCCAACGTAAAGTCGAAAAGTCCCGCATTATCGGACTTAAAGTGAATTTCTCCGCCAGTAGCCAACAAACGTGCATAGCGATCCAAAAACCCCCTGTATGTCAAGCGGCGTTTGGCGTGTCGTTTTTTCGGCCAAGGGTCACAGAAATTGATAAAAAAGCGATCTACTTCGCCGGGTGCAAAGAGAGTTTCCAAAAAAAGCGGCATCAAACCGTAACAAGCGTACATTGGTAAGTTCGGCAGCCGCACATTTCTTGGCGGCATAGTATAAAACTCCCAATTGTACTTCAATGCCTATAAAATTAACCTCTCTGTGAATGTCGGCTAAGCGAGATATGAAGTTTCCCTTTCCCGTACCGAGCTCAACCCACAAAGGCGCCGTCGGATTATCAAAGACCTCACGCCATCTTCCTTTCAGGTCCTCCTGCGGTTGCAAGTATACGAAGGGAGTCGTACTCCCGTATTGCCTCGTCAATCCACGGTTTTCTACGTAATCGCATGCGTGCCTCCTCTAAAAAAGGCGGCTGTCGAAGTATACAGCCGCCTTCATCTCCCTTGTCCGAAACGGGTGGAGAAATATAACCTTCGACTCCCATTTCTTTTTTCTTTACTCATTATAGGTAAAGCCTATTTACCTGTCAATTTTTCGACTCTCATCAGCCTGCAAAGAGTGCGGCATAAGCAAATTCTTATACCGCACTGCTTTATGATTTTTCCTTATGCGAAATAATTTTCTTTACGGATTTTTCGAATTTAGGTCGCGATACCATGACGCGATGACCGCAACCGCAACAAACAATAATAAAATCGACACCCGTCCGTACTACTTCCCATTTAAATGAACCACAGGGATGTGCTTTCTTCAATTGCACAATATCTCCGATTGCATATTTGACAAAATCGGTCATATTTTCACTCCTTACGCGGACATACCGTTTTCTTTAACAAGTTCGGGACCACCTATACGAATACTGCGTAGGACGATACCGGCAGTATACAGACGCTTGGCTGCCTCGTACTGATAAGCCGCACACACGGTACATGAGTCGACCCACGCCGACGGCAGCTTCACATCATAGAAAAAAGAGTCTTTGTCCATAGAAGACAGGCCCGACACGGCGGCTCCGGGTTTCAATTCCTTGAGCCCCGACACGGCAGCCAAAGAATCATTTAAAATTTTCATAACCTTTCCGGATCGTAGTCTTGGGAGACACAAATGCGGACGGCTCCGAAATACGTTTCTTTCGAGTAGTTTGTCACCGTATCAATTAAGCCGTTCGGAACAATGTGTATCACATGGTCCGACCCTTCCAACTTCGTGGTTCGCAAGGTCAGTTCCAAAACCTTTCCCGTTAAGCCTTTGATTCGAATAATATCCCCGATTGCATATTGGTTTTCAACGAGTATAAAAAAGCCGGATACAAAATCCTTAACCAAGCTTTGCGCACCGACACCTACGGACAAACCGATAATACTGACACCTGCCAGAAGCGACGTCGTATCAATATCCAATTCCCTCAAGAGCGACATAAGCCCGAAAAAGCAAAAAGTAGCAAAAAGAACATGTTGAATAATAGACAGCAGAGTTTCCCCGCGCCGTCGACGCTTACCGCCTAAATGCCCCATAGGAACCCCGCCGACACGGGCAACAATAAATTCACATAATCGATAGGCCGCATAAGTACAGACTAATATTAAAATAATTCTAAGACCCTTGGTAGCAAGAGTTTCTCCGTACTCTTGTAAGACCGTCTGCATATAAGTACTCACGTTAATCCATTCCTTTCGAAACCGTTTCGTCTTATCTTACCGTATGACATCTTCTTTCGCAAGCAACCTTACTGGTTAGGTGTCATAAAGTGTGCTAATATAAAATAAATTCTTTAACTGCTTAACAACATTCTCACTCGGAGGTTTTTTTCATGTCCACTTCAGCAACCCCCGGTAAATCCGCATATACCCTACTCTATACGCTGGGAACCGTATCACTCTTGTTTTGCGCCGGCTTTATGATTCGTATTGCCTGGTATATTTTGGCCGGCGCCGAACCGTTGGCAGCCTTGAACTTTCTACCTGCGGATTACCGTATATTCGCACCGATTGGCCTGATTGCCATTGCCGCTGTCGGAATTTTCTGTTGGCATAAAGGGGCTCAATTACAAGAAAGAGCTAACCACAACTCTTCAGGAAGGTAATACAAGTGAAAAAAAATGAATTTATGGATCTCCTACGTTACTACTTTCGCCACAGTAACAAAAAAGATCTGCGTGAAATCCTGGACGATTGCGAAGAACGCTTTATACGCGGCCGGCGTCTTGGCATGAGCGACGACGAGATCAGTAGAGAGCTCGGTTCACCTCGAGATATTTATCGATATTATATGGGAGAAGAAATAGACACGGCACCTCACCGACAGACACATCGGGGTCGTCGTCAAATTTTCAATTATGACGACCCGAGTAAGCGACACCCCGAATTTAGCGACAACTATAATCCCCCTTTCTATGATGCGGATGATTACGAGCAAGAAGAACCCGAGGCGCATGGTACTCACCGGGAAGCACCGCCGCTAAATATGTTCGAACGTTTTCTATACACCCTTTTAGGCCGTCTCTGCGCCTTCTTGGGCAGTATTTTTTTACTCTTATTCCTCGCCGCTGCCGTCGTAACCGCTCTTATATCATATTTTCCCAACTTTATGTCTCTTTCACCCGTTCCTTTGCCTCAAGTCGGTTCAATTTCGACCCTCTTCATAGCTATCTTTTTACTGGGACTCACCATCGTCACCAAGTATCTGGCTTCTATCTGTAGTAATGCCTTAAAACGTTCAAAGGGTCGTCGAAAGTAATTATGCATTTACGACGTTTTAAACTATGCACAAGTAACATCGTTTTCGGTTTTCTTATACCCTTGACGCCTTCATGAAAAAGGATATAATGTAATTAATAACAAATATTAGTTATTGATTATGTTTATCGATTACAGGAGGTTCACTATGGAATTAAAAGGAAGCAAGACCGAAAAGAACCTGCAGGCAGCTTTTGCAGGCGAATCTCAGGCTCATACAAAATATGGCTATTATGCAAGTGTTGCAAAGAAAGCCGGTTACGAACAAATTTCCGCATACTTTGACGAAACGTCTCATAACGAAAGAGAACATGCTAAAATCTGGTTCAAACTTCTCCATGACGGTATGCTCGATTTAGACGGCGCTCTGAAAGATGCTGCTGACGGTGAAAATTGGGAAAATACGGAAATGTATCCTGAATTTGCTAAAGTTGCTCGTGAAGAAGGGTTCGACAAAATCGCATTTCTCTTCGATCATGTAGGTAAAATTGAAAAACACCATGAAGAACGTTATCGCGATCTCTTGGCTAACGTTGAAAGCGGTGCTGCTTTTAAACGCCCTGAAAAACGTACATGGGTTTGTCGTAACTGCGGTTTCATCCTGGAAGCAGAAGAAGCCCCCAAAGTATGTCCCGTTTGTTCGCATCCGCAAGCGTTTTTCGAACTTTTGGTTCAGGATTACTAAAAGATACAAAAAAGCAAGGCTGTTAAACAGCCTTGCTTTTTTTATGTCTATCTTCCCGACTGCAAGCGTCTGAAGCCGTAGTCCAAAATAGCCGGAGCGTCAGTCCAGCGGTTATCATCATTAAAAAGAGCTACGACCAAAGTGTGTCCGTTTCTTGTAGCCGAGGCGACGAGGCAAACACCGGCTGCGTCCGTATATCCGGTCTTAACACCGTCGGCTCCCTTATACCCGCTCGTCAAAAAGCGATTCGTTGTTTCCACGTATTTGGTCCGTCCGTCCAGATACTTCACCGTATAATTCGGTAATGACACGGTATACTTAAATTCAGGATAGTGCTTAATCCGTAAGCAGCTATTTTAGCCATATCCACAGCTGTCGTATAATGTTTCGGCGCCGTCAATCCGTTAGGATTGACAAAATGTGTATGCGTTGCACCCAACTTAGCGGCTTCGGCATTCATCATGTCCGCATAGGCCCCTACGGTTCCGCCCAAGGTCTCTGCTACGGCTACGGCTACATCGTTACCGGATACGACCATCATACCGCGCATAGCTTCCCGTAGAGTCAGCTTGTCGCCGGGAGCAATCCCCAAGACGGACGGTTCCGTATCAGCTGCATATTGTGAAATATGAATGGGCTGATCCAACTTGTCAGCCCCTTTATCCAGAGCGGTAAGCATCGTTACTATTTTTGTCGTACTCGCCGGATGAACCCATTTATTAGGATTCACTTGATATAAAATCCGACCTGTATCGGCATCGATAAGGCAAGCCGCCTCCGCCCCCGTCGTCGGTACGGCTGCAGAGGCGACGATTACGGTCACAGCCCACAGCAATGCGGTAAATAAGGCCATGCGGCCTTTTCTTAATAATTTTTCCATGCATGTCTCCTCTGACTCACTCAAAACTACCGGCGGGCAAATCACTGCTAAGCCCTGCCGAAACACTGTCTGTACAGATACAAAGCCGCACCTTGCCGGACATACCGATAAAGTGCGGCTCTTATATTCAAGTCTCTATCTATTGCGCCTCGGATTATAGCGATTCATGCCTTTAGACACGCCGAGCTTTAAGCATCCTTCTACAGCCTCGGCCGCATAAGCGGCACCGTCTGCAAAAGTCTGACGATATTCTTCCGGAAAAGGCGTCAACACATGATGTATAACGTCCATATGGCCCAAAGGGCGCCCGATGCCCAAACGAAAACGAACAAAATCACGACACCCGTTGGCAAATAAGCTCTTAATACCGTTATGACCGCCGTCACTGCCGTTTTCACGAATACGTAATTTACCTATAGGTAAATCCATATCATCATACACGACATACACGTCTTTTTCATCAATCTTATACCAACGCATAAGAGGACCGACAGACTTGCCACTGTCATTCATATACGTTTGCGGCTTAACAAGTAAGACCTGTTCACCGTCAACATTGGCAATTGCCACTTCCGCATCCATTCTGGTCTGCCAAGTATTAACGCCCCACCGACGTGCCAACTCATCGATTACCGTAAACCCCGCATTGTGTTTACTGCCTTCGTACTCACGACCCGGATTACCGAGCCCCGCAATCATATGCACGGCTTAAAACTCCTCTTTATTTTTCAAACAGTTTACTTACCGATACTTGATGGAAAATCCGCATAATCGCTTCACCCAGTAAAGGCGCTACGGAAAGGACCTTAATCTTGTCGATAGCCTTTTCTGCCGGCAAGGGGATGGTATTAGTAATTACGAGTTCGGAAATATCGGAGTTTTGAATTCGTTCTACAGCCGGATCGGTCAGCACGGCATGTGCACAGGCTGCCATAACCTTAGCCGCACCGCGTTCTTTCAATGCTTTGGCACCGCCGCACAAAGAACCGGCCGTATCGACAATATCATCAACAATAATACAGGTCTTGCCTTCTACGTCGCCGATAATATTCATAACTTCGGCAACACCCGGACGGGGTCTTCTTTTTTCAATAATTGCAATAGGAGCATTTACACGATCTGCCAAATCACGAGCGCGCGTAACGCCGCCTAAGTCGGGAGAAACTACGACAATATCACCTAAGTCCGTTTCTTCCTTTTTCTGGTTAATATAGCGAGCAATAATCGAGGCCGATCCCAAGTGATCTACAGGCACATCAAAGAAACCCTGAATTTGCCCGGCATGCAAGTCAACGGTCACAACTCGCGTAATACCCGACGTAGTCATCAGATCGGCGACCAGTTTCGACGTAATAGGTTCTCTACCGCGAGTCTTCCGATCCTGACGAGCGTATCCGTAATAAGGAACCACTGCCGTAATATGATTAGCCGAAGCTCTTTTCAAAGCATCCGCCATAATCAAAAGCTCCATCAAGTTATCATTGGCAGGTTGGCTGGTCGGCTGAATTAAAAAGACATCCTTACCGCGAACGCTTTCATCAATCATAACCTGTACTTCGCCGTTATTAAACTTACCTACAAAAGCCTTTCCCAATTCAAGGCCCAAATAATCGGCAATTTCTTTCGCCAACTTCGGGTTTGCATTACCCGAAAAAATTTTAAGCTTCTTGCCGTCCTCGTAACTCATCATATCCTCCTGGCGATTATCATATAGTTAGTTATGCAAAAATCCAGATTTTTACTTCTTATAGGTATCGTCATTAACCCAATTTTCAATATTGCGCTGTTTAGCACGGCCGACAGCCAAGGATTTCGGCGGCACGTTCTTAGTAATCGTAGAACCCGCCCCGACATACGCCGACTCGCCGATTTCTACAGGTGCAACTAAGTTGCTGTTACAGCCTACAAAAGCGTGGTTACCGATAGTCGTGCGATGTTTAACCTTGCCGTCATAGTTAACCGTAATCGTGCCGCAGCCGATATTGACACCGGCCCCCACATCGCTGTCACCGATATAGCTGAGATGCGGTAATTTCGTTCCTTCACCGATATGTGAATTCTTGACTTCCATAAAGTTCCCCACTTTACATGGTCTTCAATATGGGTTTTCGGTCTGAAGTGAACGAAAGGACCGGCGGTCAGATTATTTTCTATCGTACAGTCATGAGCATAGGTGTATTGCAAGCTGTTACCGTCTCCCATGACAACATTTGTCAATCGCACAAAGGGCCCGATTTCACAATTTTCTCCGATTACCGTTCGACCTTCCAAGACCGTGCCCGCATATAAAACCGTATCTCGCCCGACCGTTACCGTAGTTTCCACATACGTATTGGACGGATCCTGTACCGTAACGCCTTCTGTCATTAACTCTTCCAGTTTGCGTTCTCGTAAAATTTTTTCCGCCTGGGCCAACTGTAATCTGGAGTTGACACCCAAAGTTTCTCTATAATCTTCCGCCGCTACGGCGCTTTACCGTCTTACCGTCAGCAACAAGCATGCCGATAATGTCGGTTAAATAATACTCGCCTTGGGCATTGTTATTGCCGATGCGATGTAACAACTCCCATAATTCGGGTAATTCAAAGCAATAAATTCCCGCATTGACTTCGTTTACAGCCAGTTCCTGCGAAGTACCGTCTTTTTGTTCGACAATCTTCGAAACCTTTCCGTCCGCACTTCGAATAACCCGGCCGTATCCTGTAGGGTCAGGCATACAGGCTGTCAAAACTGTAGCCGATGCTTGCGTCTTTTTATGACAATCCAAGAGGGCCCGGAATGTTTCTGTCCGTACTAACGGGGTGTCGCCGCACGTAACAAGCAAGATCCCTTTTTCGCCTTGCAATAAAGATTCGGCTTGCAACACGGCATGGCCCGTGCCGAGCTGCTCCTTCTGGACAACGGTCTCCGCCGTCTCGCCTACATAGGCCGTAACCGCTTCCGCTCCGAAACCGACAACCACGATTTCCCGCTTTGTTCCGGCATCTTTTACCGCCCGCAACACTTGTCCGACCATGGGGACGCCGCCGGCCTTATGCAAGACCTTCGGCAATTTAGACTTCATACGAGTCCCTTTACCGGCAGCCAGAACCAGTGCAATTACCTCTTCCATCTTCATCGAGCCTCCTGCTACGAATAACTGTCTAATGCCTTATAAGGATACCACAAAATCCGCGGAAAATACATACTTTTACGTAAACGGACCTATAAAACACGGCAAATAAAAAAACAGGGAGACATAGGTCTCCCTGTTTTTTTATTACAATACGTGTACGACCACATCTCTGCGACCGAAATTCAATGCGTCGGAAACGGAATCCATAGCCAAATCGATTCGATTTCCCACAATACCTCCGCCCGTATCGGCAGCAACGGCATATCCGTATCCTTCAATATATAATTGACTTCCCAACGGAATTACATTGGGATCTACGGATACCATTCCGTATGCCAAAGGCTGTCCCGTCGCGGTATATCCGCTATTGCCGGGATCATCGGCAGTATAAGCAGTAGCTTCCATTACAATTGTATTATCGACAGGAATAGGTTGTCCGCTGGCAGTTGATAACGCATTCATCGTCTGCGTGCCGACAATACCGTCAGCCGTCAACCCATGATCCGCTTGGAACCGTTGTACAGCAGCCTGTGTACCGCTTCCAAACACACCATCCGCCCCGTCAGTCAAATATCCCGTGCCGATTAGCATATTCTGAACACTCGCAACGCGTGTGCCTGTCATTCCTAAAGAAACATTAGCCATTACGATGGCCGATAAAGATAAGGTAAAAATAAGAGTAAGTAAAAGTATTGTGAATTTCTTCAAAAAACCACCTCGATTAAACAGTAAGCTCTGCTTACGGTGAGTATAGCAAAAAAAGATGGTTAAGTCAAAATTCTACAGTTTTATACATAACTATTGATATTTTTATACCTTTTTGTAATGGTTGATCAACCATTTTATCATGTATTTTCGCCGTTTTTACAATGTTTTTTCCCTTATCTTGTATAGCCTTTTAATTATTATACAATTTCTTCTTCTGCCAAGCAACGTACCGCCTCAGCCGATTGCGGAGAATCCGTTAATATATAAATATAATCTCCCGCCTGTATTACAGCCCGACTGTCAGGAATAATTTCCCCGTCGCCTCGCTTAATATCCACCAAAGCTACCCGTTCGGGCCATTCAACGGACGTTACTTTTTTACCGTCCAAGCGACTGCCGCCGATAACAGCAAACTCTATGATATTGCGCTGATTCTCATGAGTTCCGACTTTATTCCCCGTTTTCAGGAGTCGTTCAAGCAAGGTATCATAAATAGGCTTGCCTCCACAAAGCTTGGCTGTTACCAAAGCAATCAAAGAGGCCATGCATAATACCAGCAAATGCTCATATGAACCGGTCATTTCCATAATCAGAACGGTCCCCGTTATGGGAGAGTGCACAGAAGCCGTAAAAAATGCAGCCATGGAAATAATGACAATATTTGATAAGTAAGCTTCTTCTACCAGTCCGATTTGAATGAACCCGATGCCGATTACACTCCCCGTTAAGGCTCCGATAACCAGGATTGGAAGGAAAAATCCCCCCGGAACTCCGCTACCGTAGCTGACTAACGTAAATAAAAACTTCCCGACCAACAGAATCCCGAAAAGTTGCAATGATAAAGGCATGCTATGCAGTGAATTAATTAAATCATTACCGCCACCCAAAACCTGCGGCAGCACATAACCCAAAATTCCGGCAGTAAACAACGCGAATGCAACAGGCATCCAAGGTTTCCTGAATACGGGCAATTCATAAAACTTTCGCGATGCCAATAATCCCTTATTAAATACCAATCCGCAAAGCCCCAAGATAAGTCCTAGGATAACAGCTAACCACGTGTATTCAACGGGAAAGGTCGGTAACATTCCGAACTGAAATACCGACTGTCCCCCAAACATAAACCGACATAAAACGGCGGAAATCAAGGCGGCCGCCATAGCCGGAGCCAAAACTACGCCGGAAAAATTGCGGTGCAGTTCTTCCAAGGCAAAGAGCACTCCCGCTAAAGGGGCATTAAAAGCCATTGCCAGACCGGCACTGGCCCCCGCCGTGATTAGATACCGTTCTTCCATACGCGTGCGACCCATAGTCTCACTAATCCCTTGAGCCGCCACGGCTCCCAACTGAATGGACGGCCCTTCACGTCCCAGTGACAAGCCCAAGCCGATCCCCAAAATTCCGCTAAACAACTTTACCCACAAAATCCTCCACCAACGCATGTGCAAAGCGCAGGCAATTGCCCCTTTTACTTGCGGTATGCCGCTTCCTGCCGCATCAGGTTCATAAGCAACACAGCGCCACAAAACATATCCGGCCGCGGCAAGTGCTGCAAACCATAGAAGGTTTACCCATAAATCCGATTGTATTAATATAGTATATATATATTCTCGCAATAAAGTTCCTTTTTCCAAAGCAAAGCGAAAAAAACCGGCCGTCAGGCCGGCGAATACACCTACCAGAGCCCCTTCGGCAAAAAGCCGCAGACGAAACCGCGGCCAAGTGTTTAATTGACGAATTGTCGGAATCAATTGCCCCGAAATATGCATAATATCCTCCCGAAAGTTATTCTCTTCGTATTATAGCACAGGCTGATTCGTCTATCTGCAATTGACAAGGCTCCTTTTATCGTGTTACCTATAAATGAATGTAATGGAGGTCATTATGGCTCAAAATATATTAATCATCGCTTGCGGCGGCGGCCTTGGGGCCGCACTGCGCTTTTTAGTTTCTTTCTATGCAAATGAACACGGCGGCTTGCTTTTTCCGTACGGTACAGCTATCGTAAACATTGCAGGTTCCTTTATGATCGGTCTATGTGCCGCATATTTTTCCGTACACGCCGATTTGCCGCCGGCAATAAAACTCTTTGCCGTTACGGGAATTCTCGGGGGATTTACGACCTTTTCCACTTACAACCTCGAGCTTTTAACGCTTATTCGCACAGGCCACCTTTCTTATGCCTGTCTGTACGGTTTGCTCAATGTCGGAGTTGCTTTCATCTGTTGTTTTATAGGTCTCATTGCGGGAGAATCCTTTTTTTAGTATTTTTAAAGGATTTTTCAGACTGACGACGAATCTTATATATAACCATAATTAAGCATCGGACTGTCCGATGCCGGAGGTGTTTCCTATGACCGCAACTTCTGTTACCTTTTCCATTCGAACGGCAGTCCGCAAAGTTATGCCGTATATGATGGAAATGAGAGAATATTTTCATGCTCGCCCTGAAACGAGCGGCAATGAATTCGATACATGTAAAACTATTTTTCGCGAACTAAGCCTTCTGGGTGCCGAAGACATCCGCATCATTGCCGGCACGGGGGTAACTGCCCTAATTCGTGGAGCGCTTCCCGGTCCTACCGTATTATTACGCGCCAAAACAGATGCCGTCGCCTTGGATGAAAATAATGATTTACCCTATGCATCCCTGGTTTCCGGCGTCATGCATGCGTCGGGTCATGACGGACTTATTGCCAACCTGTTAGGCTTGGCTAAAATACTAACATCCCATAACGACCAGTTACATGGCACCGTTCGCCTGGTTTTCGAACCCAATACGGAAACCGGAGGTTGCCTCGACAAAATGATTGACAGCGGTATTTTGTCAAATCCGTCTGTCGATTACGTCTTGGATATGCAATTGGACGGATCCTTAAAAGGAGGCTATCTAGGCCTTGCAACGGGTCCTCTCTTTGCATCCCGCGACGATTTCCGTCTGGCTATACACGGAAAAAGCGGTCGTCCTTATGCCGTCTCAACAGATGAAAACGCCTTTACAACAGCCATTAAATTCATGCACGAGGCCGTCACTCAGGTGGATGCTTTGCCGAACAACAAAGCATCTCTGACATTTTCTTTCGATTCGAATTGCGGTAATTTAACCGTCCTCCCGGCTTGTATAAACATTTCCGGCACCTTACGAACTTATGACTCACAAATCCGTGACAACCTCCTTCAGAAGTTGCATTCTCTGTATCCGAACGGACATTTGTCAGTCATTTCCCGATCGGATGCCGGAGAAAATGATGCACAACTATGCGAGCAGGCTTATCAAATTTTGGCCGAATACGGAACTGATCGATTCACTTGCCTTCCTATGAATCCCGGATTTCACTCTGATGACATCACTCGGCTTGCCTCTAAATGCCCGACTCTCAGCGTTTTTGCCGGAATCAACCGTGATACCCCCGTTTATGACGGTTCCCCCGGCTTCATTTGGGATACGGTTATGCTTAAATATACCTGTGAAGCACTGGCAACCCTCGTGTATTATTTACCGCTCTATCGCTAATTCCGTTTTTACGTATTCCTCTTTTGAAAGGCGTACCTATGGTCTTTTTATTTATTATCGAACACACAATGTTGCCTATCTTCGGCCTTACGGCACTAGGCTTTCTGTTGGATAAAAAACTTCATCTGGACGTACGAACATTATCAAAGTTTTTAATGTACATCGTCATTCCGTCTTTCATTTTCACGAGCATTTACACTACGGACTTTCCTGCTACGAGTGTTCCTATTATTTTAACCGTCCTCTTTTTCTTGATACTGTCAGCCTTAATCGCTGAAGGGGTCGGTAAAGCTCGCGGCTACGATGCCGGTATGATTCGTGCCTGTCGCAATGCACTCATGTTTAATAACACGGGAAATCTGGGCGTATCTTTAATCTTACTGATTTTTTCACACCCCCCTTTTTTGGTGGACGGACAACCGGTTTACTTGGCCGAAGCCATGGTAGTACAGTTGGTCATTTATGTGATTCAAAGTGTTTTTCTTAATACCTTAGGATTGTACCAGGCAGCTCGCGGTAACCTGACAGTTCACGATACACTGAGTGTCATCTTTCGCATGCCGATGGTATATATGATCAGTGCCGCCCTGATTTGCCGCTGGGCCGAAATAGATGCGACTCAATTCTTTTTCTGGCCGGTTCTGGATATGGCCGGACACGCCTTGTTGCCCGTAGCTATGATTACCGTAGGAATTCAACTGTCCCAAAGCGGCATAGGCAGTTTCAATACAGACGTCTGCATTGCCGGTGTAATTAAACTCATTTTTTTACCTATACTGGGGCTTTGCACGGTTTACGCAGCTAACTGGATGGCTCCCGGCACCTTTTCGGCTGTCGGCTCTATGGTATTTCTCGTATATTGCTCTATCCCTACAGCAGTCAATACGGCTTTTTTCGCTATGGAATTTAACAATAACGGGGATTACGCCTTACAAACTGTTATGAATACGACTGCTTTCAGCGCCTTTACCATACCGATTGTTGTCTATTTAGGACATCTTCTTTTCGTCTAATATCTGAAACTCTTTACTGTGAAAGGACTCTTTCTCGTGAGCAAACATATTTCCATACTGGACTCGGCCAGAACCGTAGCCGTTTACACGGCTACGGTTGCAAGTCTATTAGCCGTGTACGCCGTACCGGCTATTTATTTTTTTCCGATCGCTTCGTCAGAAACCACTTTTTGCACATCTCTTTTCAGTCGTATAGGTATCGTCTTTTTCATCGTTTCTCTAAGTGCACTTTTTTTTATCGGCGCCTATTGCTGTGCCGCTACCTTACACATTCATAATTTCACCTATTTTTTTCAGAAAAAGGGAATACGAATTGTTCTTCCGACCTTTGTCGCTTTTATCTTTTTAGTGCCTCTTCTTACCGTCCTCACACATCTGTTTGATGCGGATAACGAACTCCCTTTTTTTTCGACGACCTTCATTTATAGTGCATACACTCCCGGACCGTATGCCTTTCTGGGCGTATTTCTTTTTCTTTTGCTGCTTTCCGCCTTGTTAAAAAAATTTTCATCTACCTTTTTCAGACATCGTTACAATACATCGTTTCAAAAGGTATTGCTGACATCTACATTCTTACATGTTGTAATCACCTTAATCCTCATATGCGGCATTAACATAAATCTCCGAACCGTCGAAATACTAACGACCCTCATCGGTTGGAGTATCTACTACGTTGCAGGTATACAAGCTTACCGCGCCCGTATTTTTGCAAACAATACCTTCAAACCGGCCTTTGCTTGGGTCGTCACTTTTATTATTTTTCTGAGCCTTTCTCTGACAGACTTTGCCGGCATGTATATACCTGTCTTCTTAACCCTTGCGGCCGGTACGGGTATACCCGCCTTTTTATACGTAGGTTCTCTGTTTTCCGTGTCTTGCGGTACAAAGCGTATATTGGCCCAACGAGCTTACGGCATCTCGTATACCGCCTATATCGTCGCACTTACCATCCGTTCCTTACTCACCCCTTTCGACTTTCCTCTATGGTTATCCATGTGTCTTACTCTTTTAGCTACGATTGCTTACCTTCGCTTTCTCGACGAACACCTATTAAGCCGCATCCCCTCATTTAAGGATCCGTAGTACAATTTGGCATTTGGCAAGGATTTCCGTCTATGCTATGATAAGACAATATTTTGAACACCAGCTATTTTACGCAGAGGAGAACTGTTTTGGATACATTATTGCAACTAATGGAGTCTTACGGTTATATTGCCATGTTTTTCGCCATGGCTGCCGAAAATGCCAATATTCCCATTCCCAGTGAAGTTATCTTGGGTTTTGCAGGCTTTTTAATTTCTCAGGGTGTCTTCGAGTTTATGCCTACGTTTATTATTGCCTGTCTGGCCGGAATCTTCGGCTCCGTTATAAGCTATTTTCTCGGCCTTTACGGAGGCCGTCCCTTATTGCTGAAATACGGCAAATACATTTTCTTTAATGAAAAGAAATTCCAGCTGACTGAGCGCCTTTTTGATTCTTACGGAGGCATTGCAGTCCTCGTCTGCCGTTGCTTGCCCGGTGTTCGCACCTTTATTTCTTTCCCCGCCGGAGTAGCGCGCTATCCTTTCTTCAAATTCATCATTCTGACAACCATCGGGACCATTCCTTGGACTTGGCTGCTCGTTTGGGCCGGATCCGTTTTAGGCAGCCACTGGCGTGATCTTATTGAATATAATCACATCTTCCTCATTGCCTTGATTGTCTTGGCAGCTGTTATCGCTCTTGTTTTCTTCATTAAACGCAGAGGTAAATAACCGCTATGAAATTTTTTACCGCTTATATTCACGAGAATCGTTACGGGTTAGGTATCATTCTTTTGGCAGCAATTTTTTTGCTGCCTTTTTTAGGTGCCTTTCCCCTAATCGACCCGGATGAGCCCGTATATGGGCAGACGGCTCGTGAAATGCTGGCTGCCGGCGACTGGTTGTCACCTCGCATATACGGACAATTTTGGTATGACAAGCCGCCGTTATTCTACTGGTTGGAAATGATTTCCTACTCGCTCTTCGGCATCAGCGACTACACGTCTCGCTTACCGAGTGCCGTTATGGGAATCGCTACCGTTGCTACCGTTTATGTTCAAAGTCGAGCCGTTTTCAATAAACACATCGCATTCCGAGCTGCCCTTATACTGTTGACATCCGTCGGTTTATTTATATAGCCAAGGCGGCCGTTACGGACATGACCCTCGTCTTCACTCTAACGTTCAGCATGTTTGCCTTCTACCGTAAACAATACTACCTCGCTTACTTCGGATGCGGTCTGGCTTTGCTGGCCAAGGGCCCCGTAGGATACGCCTTCCCGGCATTGATCATGCTGCTTTATATCGCAGGTACTCGCCGTTGGTCTTTGCTGAAAGAGATGAAAATCCCTCAAGGTATTCTTCTGGCCTTTCTTGTCGGCCTGCCCTGGTACGTGTATATGTACATCGTACACGGTACAGACTTTACAAATGTTTTTATCGGTTATCATAACATTACACGCTTTGCTGCTCCGGAACATCCCGGGCAAAACAGCATCTTCTTTTTTATTCCCATCGTATTGGGTGGCCTCATGCCTTGGACAGGAGCCCTTTTTCAAGCACTTATCCGTTGCCTTCGCGGCAACGGCCCGTACCGTGACGGACTCCTCTTCTGTTTCATTTGGGCTACCTTTATCTTTATTTTCTTTTCTCTTTCTCAAACACAATTAGTCACGTATATATCTCCCCTCTTTCCGCCCCTGTCGGTTATCTTGGGTTGGTATACCTATGCCTTGAAGCGAAACGGCAAGCTCCCGCGTATCTGGTTGGCCGTCTCCTACATAGGCGGCGTCATCCTGCTGGCATGCAACGCCATCCCGCTGAATGAAAGTGCCCTGTTCTTTGCAACCCCCATCCTTTGGGCTTCCGTTTTACTGACCTTGGCCCTCATCATACCTGCCGCCTTTATGCACTTAAAAAGATGGCGTTCCGCCTTACTTTCGGCAGTGAGCTGTATGTTTGTATTTATGACTGTTGCCTTTGCCGGTATTTTGCCTCAGTCAGCCGAATATATTTCCGGCAAGGCCATTGCCGAAGAGTATATCTCCTTAAATCATTCCGGTCCCGTATATATTGAAAAATTTCTTTGTCCCGCCTTGGCTTTTTACGGCAATACGACCGGTGTATCCTGGGAATCTCAAAACGCTCCCGACTTTGCAACTCTACGCCGTGAGACCCCCGATATATATGTAATCATGCAGCAATCAACCTATAATAAATTATTGCGTACTCACACTGATTTAAGCGACTATAACATTATTGCAACTACACCGGGACAAGTAATTCTCGCCGGTAGGAGGTAACTCGTGAAATATGCTCGTCTTCTCATCCCGGTCTGTATCATTTCATTTCTTTTCCTTTCCATCGGCAACAGTCTGCTCGCCGTTACAGATCCGGTAGAATCCAACTACGCCTTAACGGCCAAAGAAATGGTGCTTTCCGGGGACTGGCTATCCCCTCGAATTTACAACACCTTTTGGTTTGATAAGCCCGTCTTCACTTACTGGGCACTTTGTGTATCTTACGCTCTCTTCGGCTTTTCCGACTTTGCCTCACGCCTTCCCTTCACGCTCTGCGGTGCCCTTTTCCGTAACCATGCTGGCCTATTACGTAAAAGCGCCGCGGTAATGAGACCGCTACGGCAATCCTGGCCGCTACCATGACCGCTACCTCCCTATTGTTTTGGGTTATTACCCGTTCCGTCTTGACAGACCAGTTTCTTTTCTTATTCACGGAAATCTCTCTTTTCAGCTTGTACATAGGGCTCTCGGAAAATAATCGTCGCCATATCTATATTGCCTATGCAGCCGCTGCCGGTTCAGTCTTAACCAAGGGGCCTGTCGGCATCGTCTTGCCCGGACTTATCATCCTCGTTTACATTGCCTGTGAACGCAAGACTGCTTACCTCAAACGACTTTTTCGTCCTGACGGTCCTTTCCTGTTTTTATTTCTTTGCTTACCGTGGTACGTTTATATGCACATCACTCACGGGCAAGCCTTTTGGGACGGATTGTTGGGCTTCAACAACGTCACGCGGGCCGTCATTTCTGAACATCCCGAAGAAAACGTTTGGTACTACTATTTACTCGTCGTCCCTGTCGGACTTTTGCCTTGGACGGGGGTCGCCTTATATGGTATAAAAAAGGCTTTTCGCCGTACCGGATTTCCGCTCTTTGCTACTCTCTGGGCCGGTATAACCGTCCTTTTCTACACGCTTTTAGCTACTAAATACCCGACGTACGCTTATATTGCGCACATTCCGCTCATGTGGTTTGCCGCTGTCGGAGCTGTTTACCTTTACAAATCCAATCGGCGTATAATCCAGTTCATAGCCGTAGGTCCTGCGTTCTTTTTCTGGATTCTCTTTTTCGGGAGTGCTTTGTTTGTTCGCATCGACTATCTGCATCTGGGTTCTTTATGGCCCTTAATCGTCTTTATTCCTACAGCCATACTCATCATCTCGATTGCTTTGTATAAAAGGGCGTACCTCGCCGTATCTCCGCTCATTGCTATGGCTACAGCCGCCATTTACGTTCTGTTGACTTGGCAGGTTCTGGTTCCCTTTTACGAATATCGTTCAACAATACCGCTTGTCACAGCTTCTCGGAATCTAAAGGGGCACATATATTTTTTTGAAGAATACCGTACATCCTTTGAATATTATACGGGCCGTTCTGCCGTACTGGTCGCTCCTGCCGAATATGATGAAAGTGCTCGCCTCAAACGAGATTCCGTCTGGTCTCGCAAGCACCTCTTCAAAACCGAAGAAAGTCACTCCTTCTCATCGCGTTTACAAGCCGGAGAAAGTCTGACTCTCATCGTCCCGAAAAGCCGCACCGCCGATTTCGAAAAAAGCGAATTTAAAGACTTAATGACCCTCAAAGGGGTCTACGGAACCTTTTTTGTCTATACGCCGAGAAAGGAGATATTATGACCGTATCCTCATTCATTGATAATTTAAAATCTTATACCGGTGAGAACGTCTTCAATCCCTGGCGAGACTACGATTCAAAGAGCGATATAGGCCCCGATGCACCGATGATTCGCCGTAACCAGTTAATTGAATTCTTAAAGCTCCGTTTAGCCCAGGCCCGATATGTTCTTATCGCCGAGGCGGCCGGATACCAGGGGGGGCATTTTACGGGAATCGCATTAACCTGTGAACGTATGCTTTTAGGTCTGCATAAAAAAACGAATCCGAATCTGATTCTCGGCCATAAAGGTATTCGAACCAGTCGCCCCGACAGCCCTTATATAACCTCCGATGCACAACGAACAAGCGGAATGAACGAACCGACGGATACTTATGTATGGGGAGCTGTCGCAGACAACGGTTTAAATCCGTGCGAAGTCCTGCTTTGGAACATTTTTCCTTTTCACCCCTACAAAGAAGGCATTTTGTTCTCCAATCGGACACCGACAACTCAAGAGCTTACGATTGGCCTGACCTATACCAAAGAACTCTTGGCTCTTTGCCCCGCGTCAGTTCGTATCGGAGCTATCGGTCGCAAATCAGCGGAAACCTTGTCTTCAGCCGGTATAACGGCTACAGCCATGCGGCATCCGGCTAATGGCGGCGGCAGCCGTTTTCAACGCGAATTTACTCAATGGGTAAGTGCTTGCCCGTAACAACTGCTCTTCGTAGATGTTAAATACATGAAAAAGGTGACAAAGGATACGACTTTCCGTCGTATCCTTTGTTTTCAAATGACTCAGCTCTATTATTTTTTAAAATCACTGTATATAATAAATACATACATTCTTAGTTATATAAGGAGGAGCTTATGCTTATAGATGATGCAGGCGGTCTTGTTTTCAGACCTCCCAGCGAAGCTCGCAGTTTTATTTTACGGGTTACTATCGGTTGTTCCCACAATGCCTGCACGTTTTGCACCATGTATAAAGACTCTCGCTTCCGTATTCGCCCCCTTGAAGAAATAGAAGGTATTATAAATCGTGCTGCAACAGCTATGCCCTATACTCGCAGAATTTTTCTTGCCGACGGCGATGCTCTCGTCTTACCGACAGAATCTTTGTTGCAAATTCTCGATAAATGCCGTACCGCATTCCCGTCTTTGACTCGTGTCGGCGCCTATGCCACTGCAGCTGATATTAACAGAAAATCGGTAGAAGAATTAAAAACGTTGAAAGAGCACGGCTTAAAAATTATTTACATAGGCATCGAAAGCGGCAGTGATAAAGTCTTATCACTCATCAACAAAGGAGTCACAGCTCATGAAACGCGCCTGGCCTGTCACAAGGTGTTAGAGGCGGGCATGAAACTTTCCGCCATGATTTTGTTAGGACTGGGAGGCCAAGAATATACAAAAGAACATGCAACTGAAACAGCATCCCTCATCTCGGATGTGAATCCGACCATGCTCAGTGCCTTAACACTCATGATTCCTCGCACGGCCCCTTTATCTATCGATGTCGGAGCCGGACGATTTACTCCCTTAACAGCCCGCGGTTTTCTTGACGAGCTGGAAGCCGTTTTACAACAAACAACAATGACTTCCCCTTGTATTTTCCGCAGCAATCATGTTTCCAATCTCTTTGCCCTCGCCGGCACGTTGCCCCAAGATAAAAGTGCTCTTTTATCTGAGCTAAGTTTATACAAACCGCAACTGGATAATACGGTACCTCTCCTCAATGATACCGGTGGTTTTTAATTGATATACTCATGAAAGGATATATTATGAAAAAAGTATTCGTTCTGTTACTTCTAATCCAAGTCATCTGTCTTACATCTTTGGCAGCTGATACGGCAACTTTTGACGGCAGTCGGAACGTACTGATTTGCCGTACGACACAAGATAATTATGCGTCTCATTACTTAAATAAAGGTATCAGGGAGCCCTTTCGGATTCCTTGGTGGAATGTTATAAACGCCGATGAAATTCTTTCTTCGTCCGACATTACGGAAGCGAATCTGGCCGAATTGGCTACTCGCTATCAGGCGGACCTCGTCATCGTTCCCTTTGTCAACCATTGGTACTTCAGACAATTTCAAGGATTCTTCCCGTATAACGACGACTGGTATACGGAATACTCTTATCGTTTCAGTCTCTATGCTTACGATAAAGAAACCGCTTCCTTCCGTTCTTACACCGTAAACGGACAAGGAAGTAAAGAAGCCGTCGACTTGAATAATCCCGATGATATACTGAGACCGGCTGTAAAAAGACTTCTCGATGAATTCCCGTACAAACGAATTCCCAGAGATCGCCCCCACTCTTCAAGTTCAATAAACAAATCTCTTTCCGTGTCTACAACAAACGGCGGAGCCAAAATCTACAAATCTCTTGACGGCGCCGTATCCATTTAATCATTTCGGCATGATTCATTCAAAGGAGCCTCTATGGTATTAAGCGGAAAAAAACGCCCCTTATTACTCATACCTGTAATTATTATCCTCTTTACACTTTGGGTTCACTATACACGTATAACCTCAAGCGTACGCATCGGTGTCAGTCTAAACCTTTCCGAAACGGCTGACCCTGCCGAGTTACATATGGAACAGGGTATCGAGTTAGCCGCCGACATACTCAATGAAAAGGGCGGCATTAACGGTCGTCGTCTAGAAATTATGACACTGGATAATAAGGGAAATGAAAAAGGCGGTGAAATTGCGGCTGAAAACGCGGCTTTACGCCATGCCGCAGCCTTAATCGGCCCTTTAGATTCAAAACTGCTTTCTCCGACAGCTATCGTAGGCGAAAACAGAGACTTGCCCATCATTACTCCGGCACACGTCGATACAGATATGTGGACGGACACTTGTACAGGGATCCCTTACAATTACGTGTTTACCGCAGCCCTCACCTCTGCGGAAGAAGGGCGTGCCATGGCAGCCTTCGCCTCTCAAAAACTACATAAATCCCGTATATTAGTCATCTACGCCGGAGATTCTCCCCGTTCTACCGCTGCCGCCGAGGCCTTCTCCGCCACTGACAATATGGAAACTTTTTCAATGGACATGCATCAACATGGTACGGCCGATTTATGCGAATATTTGCTTACCGCCTCGTATGATGCCGTCTATATGCCGCTTACAGGACGTCAAGCTGCTTCTTTTATAACGTTCTTGCGACAGGCCGGCCGTTCTCCCGTTGTCTTGGGATCTTCTCTATGGAGTTACGACGGTTTGGAACAGTATCTGCCGCCTACTTATTTACAAAGTCTTTTTTATACGGAAGCATACGGAAATGACCCGACATATGAAGCAGGCGAAGAGTTTGCCGAACGCTATTATGCGAAGTACGGAATTTCTGCCGACTCATACGCCGCTTCAGGATTTGATGCTGTTATGTTGATCGCCGAAGCGGTTAAGCTTTCCGGTTCGACTGCCCCGGAGAATGTACATAAAGCCTTATCCTCCATTTCCGACTATGCCGGTGCCGCGGGACCGACAACCGTACAAGGACGTCATATAACTCATCCCGCCTTTATTTTTACCTTCTGGCAAGGCAGTCCGGCTTTATTGGATACGCAGTCGCCTTATAAACAATAAGGAGTATACTCTTTAAGTGCCTCTCGCCACCTACGCCACTCCGGGCATCATTCGACTCAAATACGCGTAAAATCGTACCGAGTGATTGGGACTCCAAAAAAAGTGACATAATTCATGTAAAACAACTTGATCCGTACAGGACAATGGTGCTATAACCAAATAGGTATTTAAAGTAATCAAACTTTTAGTCGGCATGCAAGATCCCCCAACGAGAGCGCATGCGACGCAACTTCATCTGCGGATACGGAACGCCGTACGGAGCCGCCACAGGATACAAGCGTGCTAACACCTGTGGAAAAACGTGTTCCGCCGTTTCCTTTAACAAATTTCGGTAAAGGTTGACTCGTTCATCTCGATTATCTTTTTCGTAAACGTACAGATATACTCCGTTTTCCGTTATACACGCATGATGACGACGAGTGGCGGGCTCAATGAACAACGGCATTTCCTTACCGAAAATATGCACACTCGTACCGTCTGCCAGAGTGAGCCCCCGCATAGATGCCTTTTCAATAAATAAGCGACGCTCTTGCAAAAACCGTTCTACTTCTTTTTTAGATACGAAGGGCGGCGATGATACATATAAACTTCCGTCCGGTCTGACGCGAAGATTTAAGGTTTTGATGGGTTTACGTCGCCATTCATATTCGTATACATTTTCACCGATGCGTAGAGTATCTGTTGTTTTCATGATAATTCTCCGTTCACCTCTTTAATATATTCACTATAAGAAGGGATTTTATGTTGGAATTTACGGCCATTGATTTTGAAACGGCCAACCGTTACGCCGACAGTGCCTGCTCACTGGCAGCCGTAAGTATAGCCGGTCAGTCAGTGATGCATGAGGGATATACATTAATTAAGCCGCCGTTTAACCGCTTTGACGAGGACAATATTCGAATTCACGGAATTACTCCGCAAATGGTATCTGCCAAGCCGACCTTTGACGCTTTATGGCCGGATATACGTAAACGTCTGAATAAACGAATTCTTATTGCCCACTACGCGGTCTTCGATACACGCGTATTGCGCAGCTTGATTAAGCGCTACAATCTACCGGGACTGAATGCCTCTTACGCTTGTACCGTTGAAATTTCACGTAAGGTTTGGCCCGATCTTCCCAATCACAAACTGGATACGGTTGCCGGCCATTTGGGCTTTACTTTCCGTCACCACCAAGCTTTAGACGATGCCCGTGCTTGTGCCCGAATCGTTTGTGCCGCGGCCGAACGTACCGGGGCCTCATCCGTCGAGGATTTACTGACTCGCACGGGACTGAAATTTAAAGCATTTCTAGTACATTACTATATCATCTTAAGGAGGTTATTTACCATGAACATTGTCTTACTTGAATCCCTGGGAGTTACTTCCCAAACGCTACAATCTTATTCCAAAGAATTGGAAAATCTCGGCCATACCTTCACCGCTTATGAACGGACAGATGATACGGCGACATTAATTAAAGAAAGTGCCGACGCGGATATTCTAATGATAGCCAACATGCCTTTATCCGGAGAAGTCATTCGTGCCTGCAAACACTTGAAATATATTAATATAGCATTTACAGGAGTCGATCATGTAGACCTGAAAGCGGCTGAAGAAATGGGTGTTAAAGTCAGCAATGCTTCGGGATACTCAACGGTGGCCGTTGCAGAACTTACCTTAGCCATGATGCTCGACTTACTCCGCAACGTACCGCAAATCGATGCCGCTTGCCGCCGGGGACAAACGAAGGCCGGCCTGATCGGGGGCGAATTGGAAGGAAAAACAGTAGCCATCTTCGGCACTGGAGCTATCGGCACCAAAGTCGCTCAATTGGTACACGCATTCGGAGCCCGCGTTATTGCTTATAACGGATTTTCCTCTAAACCCGATACGGAGCTCATTACATATTTACCTTTAAAAGAACTCATGCAGGAAGCCGATATCGTCTCTCTCCACTGCCCCGTAACGGACCAGTCGAGGGGAATCATTAATAAAGAAAGTCTGTCCTATATGAAACCTACAGCATACCTTATTAACGAAGCTCGCGGTCCGGTTGTGAATTCACAGGATTTGGCAGACGCACTTAATAACGGCTCTATTGCCGGTGCCGCTATCGATGTCTTCGAAACGGAACCTCCCATTGACGTCAACCACCCCCTGCTTCACGCAAAAAATACTATTGTAACTCCTCATGCCGCTTTCGCTACCCATGAATCAATGAATAAACGAGCTCACATCGTATTTGAAAATATTCACACCTTCTTGGCAGGAAAACAGCAAAACATTATCCTCTAAAAGCTGAATGAAAACGGACCGCTATGCGGTCCGTTTTTTATATAAATTACTCTTTTTCTTTCAATCTCGTAAAAACCGTCTGCCTACTCAAATGCAGAATTTTAGCCACCTGACTTTGCGTATATCCTTGTGCCCTCAGATCATGAATGAGCGATTGTTGGAATAAGTGCTGAAGTTTTTTCATATCTAAATCGGGGAGCCCTTCTCCGTTTATGTCAATTGCTTCTTCAGGTGTATCAAATAAGTAGCCGTAGTCCCCCTTGTCTTCTTCCCCTAAAACATGATAACGCAATGCCACACTGTACAGTTCACGGATATTTCCCCACCAACGATGTCTTTGCAAACGCCTTTTTCAGAGCTTGCGGAATACACTCCTCACTATACGGATGTTTCGATATATTCTCCATAAACAAAGCAAACAGGTACGTTATATCGGACGGCCTGTCATCCAACGTCGGTAAATTCAACGTCAGTGTATTGAGACGAAAAAATAAGTCATTTCTGAATCTCTCCTGTGATACCTCTTTGACAACATCCTGATTGGCCGCCGAAATAATGCGTATGTCCAGAGGAATGACGAAGTCGGAACCTATTCTCATGACTTCTTTTGTTTCCAGAACTCGTAACAGTTTAGACTGTATATTAGCGGACATACTGTTTATTTCATCGAGAAAAATAGTCCCTGTATGAGCTAATTCGAAAAGTCCCGCCTTCCCCTCTTTTCTGGCCCCTGTAAAAGCGCCGCCGACATAACCGAAGAGCTCACTTTCCAACAAGTCCGACGGCAAGGCCGCACAGTTTACGGCCACAAAAGGACCCTTATGACGCATACTGTAATTATGAATACTCTGGGCAAAGAGTTCTTTCCCCGTTCCGCTTTGTCCTTGAATCAATACGGGCGCTTCATAAGTTGCCATCACCTTAGCCGTTTCTATGACACTTTTCATCTTTTCGTCACGCGTCTTAATATCTTCAAAATGATGGGCCGCCACCAAGCCCGTACGAGACAACTTATAGCGAATATTTTTTTCTAAGTGTTGAAGTTCCGTTACGTCTCGAATATTTAAGACATAGCGTGTGTCATTATCAACTTTAAAGGTCGTTGCCGTCAAAACCAGAGTGTAAGAACGAACAGTGATGACCTTTTCTTTATCACACAGTTCACGAGGCTCTATATTTAATGCTGACGGAAAAGGCCGAGGCTATATTCTTTTCCCTGATCAACGTAATGTAAATATTTCTTAGCCGCTTTATTGACATGATATATATTTCCTTCTTCATCGCAAACAACAATCCCGTCATGATAGTTTTCCAAGACGGCGCTCATCGTAGCCCCCCAACTTTTGTCCCTGTCGCTTAAAATCAACGAGTTCACACGCATACTGGTAAACTGATAAAATAGCCGACTCACTGGGGCGAATCGTCATAATCGGCATCGGTGTGTTGGCAATTTGCGGCAACAGGGTACAACCGACAATAACCGTATTTTGTGTCACGGGAATGCGATTCACAATAGTACGCAATTCCTGGTATGTCGTTTCTATCGCATAAGCAGCATGTATTTTTAACTTCTGCTCAAGTTCCGCTGGACAGGCGGCAGCATTAAACATAAAATTTTTGCTCAATAAAAGGTGTATAGTATCATAGTCTTTTACCTGTTGCAATGTATACAACGTGTCACTGGTCGAACTGTAAAGACATAAAATGGGGATCTCTTTAACGGCGGCACTTAAAATCTGATAAGACCCGCTGTTGGTAATAATGACCTGTGCTCCTTGGGCAATAAGTTGTTCGGCCTGTTCGACCACCCTTTCCAACTCAATAATTGCAATTTCCGTATCAATCTGTTTTTTCTCTTCTTCCGGTCTATAAATCCAAAGAATAGATTCTACTTCTTTTTTCAGTAATTCATCGGCAAGTAAAAATATGATCTTTCCCATAAGCATAGCCTCCTCTTCTTTAGAATACACCGACATGTAAAGTCATGTCTATTTTTTTTACATTTTTTTATGTCTTTAATATCTTTAAAATCTACCTTTCGCATAAATCCGCCTTTTTATATGTTGGCACGATAATTTCATTCATAAGTTTAAGAATGAAAGACGTAAAAACGTCATATTTTATTAAACCAGGAGGTTGTACGATGAAAAAACTGTTAACAGGTGACGAAGCCGTCGCCAGAGGCCTCTACGAGGCCGGCGTCCTCTTTGCCTCGGCCTATCCGGGCACTCCCAGTACGGAAATATTGGAAAACGTATCGACGTATGATGAAATTTACTCCGAATGGGCTCCTAATGAAAAAGTAGCCATGGAAGCCGCTATCGGTGCGTCGATGGCCGGCGTACGTTCTTTTGCCGCTATGAAAATGGTAGGCGTAAACGTAGCTGCCGATCCCCTCTTTACCTTCTCGTATTTAGCTGTAAACGGCGGATTTGCCTTCGTTTCCGCAGACGATCCGGGTATGCACTCATCCCAGAACGAACAGGATAACCGAAACTACGCAAAATTCATGAAAATCGCCATGCTTGAACCTTCGGACTCTCAAGAATGTCTCGACATGACCAAAGACGCATATCGTCTCAGTGAAGAATTTGAAGTGCCTGTCATGATTCGTATGACGACACGTGTCTGTCATTCCAAGAGCCTTGTTACCGAAGGCACTCGCACGGAGGTTGACCCTGTCCTGTACGAAAAGCATCCTGAACGAAATGATGCTATTCCGGCGGTTTCCAAGGTACGCCGGCATATCGTCGAAGCTCGTGAAGAAAAATTAAAAGCTTATAGCAACGACTGTCCTTGGAACTACGAAGAAATGCATGATACGAAAATCGGCATTGTTGCATCCGGTGCCGCTTATATGTATGCCAAAGACGTGTTCGGCGATAAAGCATCCTACTTTAAGGTCGGGTTATCCTATCCCATGCCGGTTGAGAAAATCCGCGCATTCCGCGAAAAGGTAGACGAATTATATGTCATCGAAGAGTTGGATCCGTATATGGAAGAGATTCTTCGCACGGCCGGTATCGACTGCCACGGCAAAGACGTCATTCCCAAGATTGATGAATTAAACCCCAATATCATTGCCGAAGCCATCCTCGGAACAACCCGGGAATTCAACGACGTACCTCAAGACTTATTGGTTCCCAGACCTCCTACATTCTGTGCAGGCTGTCCGCATAGAGGCTTCTTCTACGCCCTCAGCAAGCGGAAAGATACGGTTATGATCGGCGATATCGGTTGCTATGCACTCGGTGGTGCCGACCCGTTAAACGCCATCGATCTGGCAGTCTGTATGGGTGCCGCTTTCTCCTTAGGACACGGCATGTCTCATGCTTTCGAAAAGAGCAACCAGCCGAAACGCGTCGTCAGCATCATGGGCGACTCTACCTTCTTCCACACGGGGATTAACTCTCTCATAGAGGTAGCCTACAACGGTTCTCCGACAATCAACGTCATCCTCGACAACCGTATTACGGGCATGACCGGTCATCAGGAAAACCCCGGTACAGGCTATAACATCAAGGGTGATACAACCTCGTTTATCGACATCGAAGCAGTAGTTCGTGCCTTGGGCTTGAAAAATATTTGCATCGTCAATCCCTTGGACTTAAAAGCCATGAACGAAGCTCTGGACTGGGCTTACGCTATTACGGATGAACCGTCCGTAATTATTACCAAATGGCCTTGTGTTTTGAAGAAATTCTCCAAAGAAGATAAAGAACAATTTGATTTAAATATGACACCCTTCGTCGTTGACCAGGACAAGTGCATCGGTTGCAAAAAATGTCTGTCTACCGGTTGCCCGGCATTGCGTTTTGACGACGAAAGCAGAAAATCGAATATTTCCGTAGACTGTGTCGGTTGCGGCGTTTGTGCCCAGGTCTGCCCGGTCAACGCCATTTCCCGGAAAGGAGGCTCGTTAATATGAGCGAAATCAAAAACGTGCTCTTTGTCGGCGTCGGCGGACAAGGTGCAATTCTTGCCAGCAAAATTCTCACTATCGGTTTAATAGAAAGCGGTTATGATGTAAAAATGTCGGAAGTACACGGCATGAGCCAACGCGGCGGTTCCGTAAGTACTCAAGTACGCTTCGGTCCGAAGGTCTACTCTCCCATTATCGGTCCGGGAACAGCGGACTTACTCGTTTCTTTTGAAGAAATGGAAGCGGCCCGTTACCTGAAGTTCTTAAAACCCGAAGGCAAGGTTGTTGTCAATACGCTCCAGATCCCGTCTATGCCCGTCTTATCGGGAAAAAGAAAATATCCGCAAACCGTCTTGGAAGAATTAAAAGCGCGGACTACCGTGTTACCCTTAAATGCCACACAGATTGCTACGGATATCGGCAACCCCAAAAGTGCCAACGTCGTTCTTCTCGGAGCCTTAATCAAAGCTCTGGACTTAACGGATATTGATTGGAAATCTATTATCAGTCGTACAGTGAAGCCTAAATTCGTTGATATAAATTTGAAAGCATTCGACGCAGGCATGGCTGCCGTATAAAAATTCCACTTCTCTTACGGGCCGGGGGTAGGCCCGTAAGAGAGATTTTCAGGAGGGTATTATGTCTTTCATTGAAAAGCTTCCTATCATCAACCGTTTCACAGGCCCTTCTCAAGAAGAGCTGGCTAAAGAAGCGGGTATGACCCTTTCCGAATGGAAGGCCGCAACAAAGCTCGGCGGTATTGACATCGGGTGGATTATTATGGACATCGGTATGGCAATCGGCGCCGGCATTGTCTTTCTTCCCGTACAGGTCGGCTTTATCCGGCTTGTGGATTTATATTCTTGCCGCACTCATCGGCTATCCCATTATGTACCAGCACCAGAAGCTCTTCTTAAATATTCTGGCCGATGCGCCGAAATGTGAAGATTTTGCAGGTATTATTTCCGGATACCTGGGCAAGAATTGGGGGTTCGCCTTAGGTGCTATTTATTTTATCTTTACGACGATTCTCATCTTCCTCTATTCAACCGCACTCACCAATGACAGTGCTTCTTTCCTCGTAACCTTCGGTGTCACGGAAACATCCATGGCCGATAACATCTTCTACGGATTGGGCATAATTTGCGTTCTCGTAGCCGTTGCTTCTCAAGGTGAAAAGCTGTTATTTAAAGTCGCATCGGGCATGGTTCTTACGAAGGTCTTCGTCATTGCCGCCATGGGCGTGTTAATGGTTCAATACTGGAATGGCGCCAATATAGCTCCTGTGCATAATATCGGGTATATAATTAAGCAATTCATCATCATTTTACCCTTTGCCGCATTGTCTATTGAATTCTTCGCCAATCTCAGCCCTACGGTTATCTACTACCGCAATCATGCCGAAAATAAAACAGTAGCCCACTATAAGGCATTACGTACATACAATTACGCTTACATCATCTTGTTGGTAGTCGTAATTTTCTACACCGTATCCTTTAACTTGGCAATCTCTCAAGAACAGGCCATTCAGGCATATCATGCCAACATTTCCTCCTTGGCTATGGCGGCAAAAGATATTGACGGCTCGTTAGTAAAAGTCTTCAGTCTCTTGCTTAATATTTTTGCCATTGTAACGGCCTATTTTGCTATGTTCCTTAGTTTCCGCGATTCTTGTTGCGGCATTGCCGTTAACATATTGGAACGGATTATTCCGATGGATAAAATCAACCGCACAATCATCAAATACGGCACCAGTATTTTCTGTATAGTCCTTTGTTGGGCCGTCATCGTTTTTAATGCCCCGGTACTCAGCTTTGCTTCTCTGTTAAGCCCTATGATCGGAATTATCGCTTGTTTCTTACCCCTTTGTCTTGTATATAAACTTGACGTTTTTAAGAAATACCGCACGTTCCAGGTCGTACCCATAGCCTTACTCGGTTTCTTTCTACTTATTTCACCGTTTATCTCCCTTTCATAGGGACGGTTAACATGATATTCTCTTTATAAAGGAGTGATTTCATTGGCATCTAAAGAAATGTATCAATGGGGGGCTCAAAGCTCCGTAATTCGCGATCTCTTTACATATGGTCGTGAACAGGCCGCAAAAATAGGCGATGAAAACGTATTCGACTTCAGTATCGGTAACCCTACCGTGCCGGCTCCGGAATGTATCAAAGACGCCGTTACGGAAATCATGGAAACCCGTACAGCCGTTGCTGTTCACGGGTATACGGCAGCAGCCGGCGACCCTGTCGTCCGCAAAGGATTAGCCGATTATATGAATAAAACCTTCAATGCCGGCGTCGAAGCAGGTAACTTCTACATGACTTGCGGTGCTGCCGCTTCCTTGACTATTACGTTAAAGGCCCTTGTAGAATCTCCGGACGATGAAATCGTCGTCATTGCTCCGTATTTCCCGGAGTACACGGCTTTTATTAAAAATTCGGGAGCTGAAAAAGTCGTAGTACCGCCCGATATGGAAAGCTTCCAGATTCCCTTCGATGCTTTGGAACAGGCTATTACATCGAAAACACGAGCTCTGATTATCAATTCTCCGAACAACCCTTCCGGCGTCGTATATTCTGAAGATACGTATAAGAAATTAGCCGCTCTCTTGGAAAAGAAGTCCGGCGAAATCGGACACACAATCTATTTAATTGCCGACGAACCGTATCGCGAAATTATTTATGACGGCCTGACCGTCCCTTATGTTCCTCACTACTATAAGGATACGATTATCTGCTATTCGTACAGTAAATCCCTGTCCTTACCGGGCGAACGCATCGGCTACATCCTCGTCCCTCCTTCGGCTACGGACAGTAAGGAAATTTATACGGCTGTCTGCGGTGCAGGCCGCATCATGGGCTTCGTATGCGCTCCCCATCTCTTCCAAGACGTAGTCTTAAAATGCCTTGGACAAACGTCGGACATTTCCGTCTATGACGCTAACAGAAAATTGCTTTATAACGGTCTTAAAGAATTGGGCTATGAATGTGTATATCCGAGCGGGGCCTTTTACTTATTCGTTAAATCTCCCGAAGCGGATGCTAATGCCTTCTCCGAAAAAGCAAAAGGCGCTTAACCTGCTCATTGTACCGGCTGACAGCTTCGGATGCCCCGGCTATGTCCGTATTTCCTATTGCGTACAGCCCGATATGATTCGCCGTTCTCTCCCGGCATTCGCCGAATTGATGAAGTCCTATCGTTAAATCTCGTTCTTCGCTTACCTACTATAGAAAAGAAGGTGCTTCATGGATTTTCTCAACGAATACCGAAAAAAGTTAATTACTGCCGAAGAGGCTGCAAAAATTGTAAAAAGCGGTGATTGGGTCGACTACAGTCAATGTTGTTCTTTTCCGACCGACTTGGATAAGGCTCTGGCGGCTCGTAAAGATGAACTGACGGATGTTAAGGTTCGTAACGCCATTTCCGCCCTCCCGATTGCTGTCGTAGAAGAAGACCCTGACCAGACGGCTTTTACGTATAACCTCTGGCACTGTTCCGGTTTAGATCGAACCTATCTTGACAAGGGTATGGCTTACCATGAACCCATGCTCTTCCGCCACTGCGGTTCCTATTATGAACAGGGCATCGCTCCCGTCGATGTAGCCATGCTTACCGTCTCCCCTATGGACAGGCACGGTAATTTCAGCTTCGGCCTCACGAACTGTTGCCAACAGGAAATGTTAGATGCGGCTCGCAAGATTATCGTCATTCCGAATAAGCACATGCCCGTTATCTCGGGCCTGGCTAACGACCATATCCATATTAGCGATGTGGACTACATTGTCGAATCGGACACGCCGTTGCCGACTATGCCTAATCGCAATCCCGGAGACATTGACATTAAAATTGCCGAACACATCTTTCCGTATTTACGCGACGGCATGACACTTCAACTCGGTATTGGCGGTATGCCTAACGCCTTGGGCTCACTTATTGCCCAATCCGATTTGAAAGACTTGGGCATGCACACTGAATTGATGAGTGACGGGTACTTGGAGCTGTACAAGGCCGGGAAAATCACGAACAAAAAGAAAACCCTCCATCGCGGCAAAGGTGTTTTCTCCATTTGCATGGGTTCGGAAGAGTTATACGACTTTCTTCACCAAAACGAGTCAATACTCTCGGCCCCTATGTCATATGTAAATAATCCGACTGTCATGGCAGAACTGGATAATTTTATTTCCATTAACAGCTGTATCTCCATGGACTTGTACGGACAAATTTGTTCCGAATCATCGGGCACACGACAAATCAGCGGTACCGGAGGACAACTCGACTTTGTAACCGGAGCCTATAGCGCTGCTCACGGCAAGGCATTTCTCGCCATGCCGTCCATGTATGTCGACAAAAAGGGTATCCGCCACTCCAATATATTTCCGCATTTTACGAGAGGCGATATTATTACGACTCCGCGCACGCAAGCTCCGTACATGGTTACGGAATACGGCATAGCCAGACTCGTCGGCTTACCTACCTGGGAGCGGGCCGAAAAAATAATCGGTTTGGCTCACCCCGACTTCCGCGAAGAGTTGATTCAAGCCGCTGAAAAGCAACAAATTTGGCGCAAAAGCAACAAACGATAATACAAAAACGTCCTGTCAAATCAAATATTGACAGGACGTTTTTATATTTTTATTACTTGCTTTCAAAGAAGGCTTTATAGGCAAGATACGCACAGTACGCATCAGTTTTGGCAACCAATTCAAGCGGTGCGTGCATACTGAGCATGGCTACGCCGCAATCAACGACCTCACAACCCCAGTCGGCCATAATATAGGCAATCGTACCGCCGCCCCCCTGGTCTACCTTACCGAGTTCCCCTGTTTGCCACGGAACACCCGTTTGCATTGAAAATCCGGCGCACTTGTGCCACAAAAACTCGGCATTCGCATCATTACTGCCGGCTTTACCGCGAGCTCCCGTATATTTACATAAGCAAATACCGTAACCCAAGCGTGCCGAATTATTTTCTTCGTAAGCTCCGGGAAACACGGGATCAAAAGCCGCGCACACATCGGCTGACAAGACCTTGCTATGGCGCAACATACGGCGAACAAATAATTCTTCCTTCTTCCCTTGTAAAGCCAATAGTTCCGCTACAAAATCCTGGAAATACGATGCTTGAACACCGGTATTTCCTACTGACCCGATTTCTTCTTTATCCGCAAAAAGAGCAATTTGGGTAAATTCTCCCGCCGTTGCATCCAAAATCCCCGCCAAATTGGCATATGAGCACACCCGATCGTCGTGTCCGTGTGCCATAATCATGGAGCGATCCAGCCCTACGTCACGGCTCTTTTGGGCCGGAACAATTTCCAGTTCCGCACTGGCAAAATCCTCTTCCTCAATGCCGTATTTATCTTTAAGAATCTGCAGTATTGCCGGTTTAACTTCCTCTTCTTCCCCGCAAAGCCCGACAACCGGCATGAGCATTTCACCTTCAATCGCTTCGCTTAACTTTTTTGCCGCCTGGTCTTTTCCCAAATGCGGTAATAAATCATTAATGAAAAATACGGGATCGTCCGGATTATCACCGATGGAGACTTCCGTCTTACGGCCGTCCGTATTATATACAACTCCGATTAAACTTAAGGGCCGGCATACCCACTGGTATTTTAAAACCCCGCCATAATAATGGGTCTTAAAATAAACGATTTTATTTTTTTCGACAACCGGCATTACCTTTAAATCCAGTCGCGGGCAATCTATATGAGAGCCGACGATCCTGGCTCCGTCTTCCAAGGGTCGTCTTCCAATAACTGCCAAAATAACGGACTTGTCCTTTTGATTCCAGTAAACCTTATCTCCCGCTTGCAAACTCGTATATGAGTCTATAGAACGAAATCCCGCACTCTCCGCCTGTCCGAGAATTTCTTTAGCTGCCAAGCGTTCCGTCCGTGCCGTATCAAGAAACTGACGATAATTTTTACAATATTCATCAACCTTTCTCCGTTCCTGCACATCAAATCTGGCCCATACGCTATGTTCTCTATCAAAAGTCTGCATTCTCTTCCTCCTACTTCATAAGCTTCTTATACAGTTCACTCCGACCGCAAGCGCTCATAACCCGTATCGGAATCTTCTTTATTATAATACATCATACTGAAATAAACAGGGCTGTTCGTTCATATTTTTAATAATTTCTTCCGGTCTTCCTTGAAAAGCACGGAATTTCATGCAATTGAGTAATTCTTCTTGACTATGTCGTTCCGAATCGGCATAGAAGGCCCTGAAAAGTTTCATTAAAAAAGAAGGATTTTTTTACTCTACGACGAATTATAACAATAACGTATTTCTTAGGAGGCGATTAATGTATGAAAGAATATGCAAGCGATAAAATTCGTAACGTAGCTGTACTTTCACATGACGGAGCCGGCAAAACGGCCGTCGTAGAATCATTACTCCTTGCCGGCGGCGCCGTATCGGCCGTAGGGACAGGCAAAGATAATAAGCACATTATGGACTTCGAACCTGAAGAAATTAAGCGGAATGTAACTATTCAACTCGGCATCGCTCCGTGTGAATGGGATGGATATAAGCTCAATTTCCTCGACACGCCCGGCTACTCCGAGTTCTGCGGAGAAGTGCGTGCCGCCTTACGGGCCTGTGACGGCATTTTACTTGTCGTATCGGCTGAAGAAGGCATTGAGATGGATACTGAACGTGCGTGGGACTATGGCGTAGAATTACAACTTCCGCGTATGATTTATGTTAATAAAATGGATACGGAACATGCCGACTTCTTCGGAACGTTGGAAAAAATGCGTTCCCTTTTCGGCAAATCCATTATGCCCTTACAAATACCTATAGGCGAAGGGCATGATTTTCGCGGCATTATCGACGTTTGCAAAATGATGGCTTGGGAGTGGACCAGTGCAGAGGTCAAGGAAATCAAAGTACCTCCTCAATATATGGCAAAGGCGCGCGAAGTTCGTGAAATGTGCATGGAAGCGGCGGCTGAAGGTGACGACACTTTACTGGAAAAATATTTGAACGGCGAAGAACTGACCTTGGAGGAACTACGTTTCGGCTTACGTCAAGGCATGCTCACCGGACGCGTTTGCCCTGTTATGTGCGGCAGCGCCACAACCCACATGGGTACTACGGAACTGCTGAATCGTCTGGTTCGCTATATGCCCGACGCTTCCCAAAGTAATTATGGGCACTAACACGGCGGATAATGAACCGGTCATGGTTTATCCCAATAAGCCCTTTACCGGCTTTATTTTTAAAACGTCCGTCGATCCGTTCTCCGGAAAATTAAGCTATATTCGAATTTTTTCGGGCGAATTAAAAGAAGGCGACCGCATTGTCAATATAAATCAGCAAAAAGAGGAAAAAATCGGCAAAGTCTTTACTCTGGTAGGAAAGGAACAGATTCCTGTAGATAAGGCTACGGCCGGTGATATTGTCGTCTTGCCGAAGCTGGGCGATGCCAAAACAGGTGACACACTGGCAACCTCGGTCTTCCCCATTGTGTACGAACCCGTTCGCTTCCCCACACCTCTTCACACGATAGCCTTGGTTCCTGCGAAAAAAGGCGAAGAAGAAAAACTGACAACTGCTCTCCTGCGCATCAGCGAAGAGGATCCTACCTGCCGTATGGAAAAGGACCCTGAAGGGCATCAGGTTATCTTACATTGTATGGGTGACGTTCATTTGGAACACATTCTTACAAAAATAGAGCGAAAATACGGAATCAAAGCTCTGCAAGAAAAGCTGTACATTCCTTACAGAGAAACAATTCGCGGCTCCGTAACGGCTGAAGGGAAACATAAAAAGCAAAGTGGCGGCCATGGCCAGTTCGGACATGTATTTTTACAAATTGAGCCGTCCGACAACGGTGAATCTTTTGAGTTCGTCGATGCCGTATTCGGCGGTGCTGTACCGCGGCAATATATTCCGGCCGTTGAAAAAGGTGTACGCGAGACCTTGGACAAAGGGTTATTAGCCGGCTATCCTATGATTAACATCAAAGTAACCTTAAAGGACGGGTCCTACCATCCTGTCGATTCTTCCGAAATGGCCTTCAAAACAGCTGCCGCCCTGGCCTTGAAAAAGGGTGTGCCTGATGCAAAGCCCGTCATTCTTGAACCGATATACAATGTAGACGTCGTCATACCCGAAGAATTTATGGGCGATGTCATGGGTGACTTCAGTAGTCGTCGAGGGCGAATTCTCGGTATGGAACATCATCGCAATCGTAGCGGCATCATAGTCGTCAAGGCTCAGGTCCCCTTAGCCGAAATGACCGGTTACGTTACAACCTTGCGGTCCATGACCCAAGGCAAGGGTACGTTCAACATGGAATTTTATGCTTACGAAGAAGCTCCTCAAAAAGTAATCGATTCGGTCATTGCCGAAAAGGCCGCTCAAAAACAGGAATAGAATATGAGCACCTCTGCCATTGCATAAGCGGCGGGGGTGCTATTCTTTTTTCGCATATCGCTCAACTGATTATTGCATTGTTTACCTTGTTCTTTTTATCACAAGGAACTATAATTAAGAATAAGAGTACGTATGAACAACTATAATAACAACTTATATGAAGGGTTTGGTGATTACAATGTCTCAATGGACAGATATGTACAAAGAAAAGACTGTCAGTGCCGCAGAGGCCGTTAAAATTGTAAAAGACCACGATTGGGTCGACTACGGTATGGCTACGTCACAACCTATTGTGCTCGATAAGGCCCTGGCAGCCCGTAAGGATGAATTAAAGGATATTAAAGTCCGTATGGCCTTTTCGCTCTCTCCGCGGCATATTATAGATGAAGACCCGGAACGAAAAACATTTACGGCCATGAACTGGCATATGAGCGGATACGATCGCAAACTTTGTTCTCAGGGACTCAGCAACTTCATTCCCATGATGTACCGTAACAAACCGTCTATTTATAGAGATATTCTGGATGTGGACGTAGCGATGATTACGGTGAGCCCCATGGATAAACACGGCTTCTTCACCTTCGGACCTACGGTTTCCGCAACGGCTGAAATTTGTAAAAAGGCGAAAAAAAGTAATCTTGGAAGTTAACGAAGCGGCACCTCGCGTTCTCGGCGGCTCCGACGAATGCATTCATATTTCCGATGTCGACCTGGTCGTCGAAGCCGGTTCTATCCCCATGCCTATCATTCCTTTCAAAGACGGCAACGACACGGATAAGACGATTGCCAAAATGATTCTGAAAGAAATTCCTGACGGAGCTACTTTACAGTTAGGCGTTGGCGGTCTTCCCAACGCGGTAGGCGCCATGATCGCCGATTCCGACTTAAAAGACTTGGGTATGCACACGGAAATGCTCGTCGACGCGTTCTTACTCATGTATAAAAAAGGCCGTCTGACCAACCGTTGCAAGAGCCTTGACCGGAATAAAGCCGTTTGGTCTTTTGCTGCAGGCAGCGAAGAATTGTATGAATGGTTGGATGATAACCCCTATTTAGCGGCTTACCCCGTTTCATATGTCAATGACCCTTGCGTAGTAGCTCAGCTGGATAACTTTATCTCCATCAATAACTGTCTCGAAGTAGACTTGTTCGGCCAAGTTTCTTCCGAATCGTCAGGAACAAAGCACATCAGCGGAAGTGGCGGGCAGCTTGATTTTGCCGACGGTGCTTATCGCTCCAAAGGCGGAAAGCATCATTGCCTTCCATGCCACTTTCACGGACAAGTCGGGAAAAATGCAATCCCGAATTCGTCCCACCTTACTTCCCGGTACAATCACGACCGTACCTCGCTCCCAGACCCATTATGTAGCAACGGAATACGGCATTGCCAACCTGATGGGCGCCTCCACATGGGAACGTGCGGAAAAACTCATTAACTTGGCACATCCCGACTTCCGTGAAGATTTGATTAAAGAAGCGGAGGCTTTCAAAATTTGGCGTTACAGCAATAAGCGGTAACCTTCTCCTTTTCCACACCTCTTTTCTTGTGTTCGCCTGCCGAATGTGATAGAATATAAAAGCTTGATTGGGTCAAGCATCTTTCTTGCCCTTTTTTTCGAAAAAGGGCCATATGTCCAGAAGAGGAGGTGATTTCGTGAAAAAGTACGAAGTCATGTTTATCGCAAAACCGCTCGAAGAAGCTGAAGTTACTCCTATCGTAGAGTTTATCAGCAATCTTCTCACAAAAAACGGTGCAAAGATTGAAAAAGTCGATCTCTGGGGCAAACGCCACTTGGCATATCCCGTCAAAAAACAAAACGACGGCTACTATGTCTTGATCAACTTTGAAATTGAACCGGATGCGATTTTCGAAATTGACCGTGTCATTAAAATCCGTGAAGAAATCTTAAGACATTTGATCGTTAAGATCGGCGAATAACCGGAGGCGCAAAGGATATGAATTCAGTACAATTATTGGGAAACTTAGCTCGTGACCCGGAAATCCGTTTTACCAAGACAGGTAAAGCAGTCGCAATGTTTACCGTAGCCTGCACACGTACGTACATTCCTGCAGGAAGTACGGAACAACGCGAATTAACTGATTTTATTCCTTGTGTCGCATGGGGTAATTTGGCAGAAAGTTGTGGTAACAATTTGGCCAAAGGCAAGCGTGTATTCGTAGAAGGCCGTATCTCCGTTCGCTCGTACGAAGGTGCAGACGGCCAGAAACGCTATCGCACGGAAGTCGTTGCCGATTTTGTAGCACAGCCGATGGGCTCCGATTCGTCCCAGAGTATGGGGGCTCCTGTAAGTAAGCCTGCATCATCCGATACCGGTTTTGACGGCTTAGGCAGCGAGTCGGACGAAGAAATCCCGTTCTAAAGTCAAATACATCCCTTCAAATCCAATAGAGGGAGGAATTATATAATGAGAAGAGATCGTTCGAGAAGACCTAGAAGAAAAGTTTGCAACTTCTGCGTAGATCATATCGAAGAAATCGATTACAAAGATACGGCTAAACTCCGTCGTTTCACGACGGAACGAGGAAAAATTCTTCCTCGCCGTGTATCCGGTGTTTGCGCTAAACATCAGCGTAAACTCACAGTAGCTATTAAACGTGCACGTGCGATTGCATTGTTGCCGTACACAGCTGAATAATAACGAACAAAAGGCTGAAACTGCATGCAGTTTCAGCCTTTTCATTTTTCAAAACTTATTGTCTGTCGGCAACGATACACCAGCCTTCAAGCCGCTTCCGGTTAATAATAAAACCGCCCCTTTACAGGAGCGGTCAAATACGTTATCCGTGGAATAATTCTTTGGGAACGACAATAGGATTAAACCCTGTCTGGATAGCCTTTCTAGGCACATAAACACGTAGAAACGAAGGGCAGACTTCTAACTCAAGAGGAAAATCGGGTCCTTTATCCCCGTCCATATTAGTCGATAATTTCTCATCATCTACAATGGAAATACGTGCTTTTTTTATCTGTGTCAGCGTCATATACTCTGAGTTTATGGGCAACCCCGCCAGGACTTCCGGGATAACCTTTAATACATCCAGGTAATTAAACTCCTTAAACACAGCCAGCCAAATCGTCCCGTCATCGACCTTGGCCTTAGGAGCTATGTTGTTAAAACTGCCGACAGAACTGGTAAGCATTGCCACGATAAGCGGCGATCTGCGCACTTCCGTTCCCTCATCCGATTCAATCTTAAAAAGTGATGTTCTGCGTGATTGCAAGGCCTTAAGACCCGTAAGAAAATAGGCCATAGGGCCTAGACGGGTCTTTTGTTCAATAGATACGCTTCCCACCGCTTCGGGCATTACACCTGCCGCCACAGTATTGACAAAGTAACGATCATTAACTCGACCGATATCCACTTTTACCAACTTGCAATCCCGTAGCATGTCGATAGCATCTTCCGGCTGCAAGGGGATATTTAAAGCCCGTGCCAAATCGTTCACTGTCCCCAAGGGCACAAAGCCGAACTTGATTTCTTTTCCGGCCTGAGCCAAGCCGTTTACGGTTTCATTCAAAGTTCCGTCCCCACCCATGGAAAAAACGGCTTCATAATTATTGTTAGAGGCTTCTTTCGCCCAGTTGGCGGCATCCCCGCTACGTCGCGTCTCACGCAGTTCCACTTCGTCGAACATAGTTTGCAGTTGAGCGTATAAGTCGTCCTTATAATACTTTGCCTTTTCCCGCCCGGACGTAGGGTTTACAATCATCATACACCGGCTCACTGGTATACCCTCCTATCATTTCATCTGTCCTTATTATAACTATAATAAATTGTTTAGTGAAGATAAAACGTTACTGTGCTATAGTAGAAACGAATACATAACGAGGAGGCCTTACATCTATGTCATGGGGTTTTAATACTACAACACCTTTATATAACCGGCCTCGCCGCACCGTATACGGTCGCAAGGGCATGGTTTGCACCTCTCAGACGTTGGCGGCACATATTGGTCTGGATATGTTAAAAAAAGGCGGAAATGCCGTCGATGCTGCAGTAGCCGTTGCTATTTCTCTTACTGTCTTAGAGCCTGTAAGCAACGGCATAGGCAGCGACTTGTTTGCCATTATTCATATGGACGGCCATCTATACGGCTTAAACGGCAGCGGTTTTTCCCCGGCAAAACTGATAGAATCCGATCCGGCAATACCGAGTCGTCTACCCTCATACGGATGGCTGCCGGTTATGATTCCCGGTGCCCCGGCTGCTTGGTATGAATTGCACAGTCGTTTCGGCAAGTTGCCTTTTGAAAGTCTCTTCGAGCCGGCTGTGGATTATGCGGAGAATGGCTTTGCCGTCATGCCGGTTTTAGCCCGACTCTTACAAAGCGAGTACAAAAAGTATGCTCCCTACAAGAATCGGCCTGAATTTTCCGGTCTCTTCAATACGTTCTTCTCTGACGGGCCCACCGAAGAAGGCTGCGTCTTAACGCTTCCCGACCACGGAAAAACCTTACGAAACTTGGCCGAAACGGCATGTTCATCCCTTTACACGGGGCAGCTGAGTCGCATAATAGACGAATACTCCCGTATGACGGGCGGACTTATTCGTCACGAAGATTTAAGTGCTTATAAGCCTTCTTGGACAACCCCCGTAAAAATGGCATATAAAGATTACGACGTTTGGGAATTGCCGCCTAACGGTCAAGGTATTGTTGTAAGTGCCGCACTGGATATATTAAATAATCTTACGCCGCCTACTGCCGACCCTGTTGAAAAACTGCATATGCAAATAGAGGCTTTAAAAGCATCTCTAACGGACGGTAAGAAAACTATTGCCGATCCGACCTACATGAAAATATCAACAGACGACTTTCTCTCTGAAGAAAGCAGGCTGAATCGACAACGCCGCATTTCCGCTACAGCTCACTTGCCGGACTGTGCCGACGTAAGCGATGGCGGTACGGTATATGCCTGCACGGCCGATAAGGACGGAAACTCTGTATCCCTCATCCAAAGTAATTATGACGGCTTCGGTTCGGGCATTGTCATTCCCGGAACGGGCATCGCTCTTAACAACCGAGGACGAAATTTCAGTGCCGACCCGACTTCCCCCAATGCCGTAGGACCGCGTAAAAAATCATACCATACAATTATTCCTTCATTCTTAAGTAAAGACGGTATACCTATCGGTCCCTTCGGCATCATGGGTGCCTTCATGCAACCGCAAGGACAACTGCAGTTAGTTATCGATACAGTAGACGAGCACCTGGATCCGCAATCGGCTTTGAACAAGCCTCGTTGGCAATGGACGGGCGACAAGAACATAGAAGTTGAACCCGACTTTGATCCCAGCCTCGTTGCCGCCTTACGAGAAAAGGGGCATTGCGTTACTGTAAATTCTGATATAGCCGTATTCGGCCGAGGACAGATTATTTGGCGAAACAAAGACGGCATACTTGCCGGTGCTACGGATCCTCGCACGGACGGGGACGTAGCTGTCTGGTAACTATTCGAAAAAAAGGGGACTTACCTATGTCTGAAAACACTTTATACATACGTATCATTGAAGTTTTGAAAAAAGAGGTCGTCTATGCCACAGGCTGTACCGAACCCATTGCTTTAGCCTACGCTGCGGCTACGGCTCGCAAATACTTAGAGTCGGAACCGACCGAGATAGCCGCTTTCGTATCACCCAATCTCATGAAAAACGGCATGGCCGTCAAGGTGCCCGGCACGGGACTTCCCGGTATGGATATTGCTGTGGCTGTAGGCGTTACGGGCGGCGATCCCGAGGGCGGTCTGGATGTTCTTCGTAAGCTAACAGATGCCGATGTGGAAAAGGCAAAAGAATTAATTGCCCAAAAAATAGTTTCTGTCCAAGTTGCCGACACTGGTCTGCCGCTTTATGTCGAAGTCTGTCTTACCGCGGATGCACACTGGGTTCGCGTCATTATCCAAGGACGACATACAAATATTGTCCGCATTGAAACGGATGAAAAGGTTATTTTCCATAAAGATGACGAATCAGCATCTCCTACCAACCCCGATCTGCCTTTTATGGAAACACTAAATCTAAAACTTTTATATGAATTCGCAAAAACCGTTCCCTTAGCCGATATTGAGTTCATGGCCGAGGCCGGTCGCGTTAATGATGCCTTGTCAGCTGAAGGCCTACGCCATCATTACGGTCTCTCTCTGGGCAAATCCATGCTTGATGATTTGCAAAACGGAATGATACCCGAAAACTTCCACGATCGCCTGATTATGGAAACTACAGCTGCTTCCGATGCCCGTATGGGTGGAGCTCCGTTTCCGGCAATGACGAATGCCGGCTCTGGCGACCAGGGCATTACAGCAACCGTCCCGGTTAATGTGACGGCTCGCTATCTCAAGTCATCCCGTGAAGACCACATACGTGCCTTAGCACTCTCACATATTACGGCGATTTATATTCACGCTTTTTACCCTAAACTTTCCGGTCTTTGTGCAACAGCAACGGCTGCCATGGGATCTGCGGCCGGTATGACCCTTCTCTTCGACGGTTCATACGAAATGCTGGAAGCCGTCATCTCCAATATGACCGGTGAACACATCGGTATGGTTTGTGACGGTGCCGGAGACGGCTGCTCCTTGAAAATCGCCACGGCTGTCGACGCCGCCTATAGAGCCGTTTCTGGCTCGTAAAGGAATTCGTGTCGGTGGAGCCGAAGGCCTTGTCAGCAACACCGCCGACGAATCAATACGAAATATAGGGGCTTTCGCGACTAAGGGTATGCAAGTTGCCGACAAGGAAGTCCTCCATATTATGATGACGAAAAATCGTTCTTAAAAACAGTTTATACGAAAATACCGAATAATTGACATATGTTATTCGCCTTCCTATAATGAGAACGATAGGATAGCTTTTATATCCCGACCGCATGGTTATCATGACGCTTCTCTCACGGATGTTACCCCATCTCGACACAAGAAGAATGAGCCATGCCGTATGGTACAAGACTACAACACAGGTTTTATACATCTGTCCGTCGAAAGTTTGCAGAAGTTATCCTTCAATGAATAAGGGCTGCTCATAAGAGGGATACCATTATTTACCCCCTTAGCAATACGTAGCCGCTAAGGCTGCAAAGTTCCCGTAATATACCTAAAGGAGATTGATATAAATGAGCGAAAATTGTACAAAAAGCAGTTGCTCCGGCTGTGCCAGCAACTGTTCCGATCGGAAGGCTCCTCAAAGCCTCTTAGCAGAACCGCACGAAGGAACACACGTAAAACACGTCATTGCAGTTGTCAGCGGCAAGGGCGGTGTCGGCAAATCTTTAGTAACCTCCCTCTTAGCCGTACAAATGAAAAAGCACGGATATAAAACGGCGATTCTTGATGCTGATATTACAGGCCCTTCTATCCCCCCAGGCTTTCGGTTTGAATGAACGTGCTTCAGGGGATGAAAGCGGCATTATTCCTGTAACAACTTCAACGGGTATTAAGGTTATGTCCATGAATGTACTTCTCGATAATACTGCCGATCCGGTTGTTTGGCGAGGCCCCGTTATCGGTGGAGCGGTTAAACAGTTTTGGACGGATGTCTTGTGGGGAGATATTGATTACATGTTTGTCGACATGCCTCCCGGAACCGGTGATGTACCCTTAACAGTCTTCCAATCCTTGCCCATCGACGGAATCATTGTTGTTACATCACCGCAGGAGCTGGTTTCCATGATTGTCGAAAAAGCTTTGCGCATGTCGGATCTCATGAAGGTCCCCGTACTCGGTATCGTAGAAAACATGAGCTATTTTGAATGTCCCGACTGTCATAAGAGACATTCAATCTTCGGCAAGAGCCATGTAGACGAAGCCGCTAAAAAGTACGAAATTCCTCACGTAGCCAAGTTGCCTATTGATCCGCAATTTGCCGCCCATGTGGATAAGGGTGATATTGAATCGTACGCGGTTAATTACTTGTCCGACACGGCCGAATACCTCGCCGCTACAACGAATGATTAAAAACTAAAAAGAAGGTTTCTCTTTACGTGAACTGCACCCCAAAAATTGGACACAATTTTTGGAGGTGCAGTTTTTTGTGTCAAAATATTCAAAAGAAGTAAAAGAAAAGGCTATTTATCTTTCTGAAAAAGGATGGAATTCTTTTAGCATTGCTAAAGAACTTGAGATTCCAGAAAGTACTGTAAATGGGTGGTTACTTAAATTTAAGATTAATCATAATATAAATAGAAAAAAATGGTTAAACAGGTATTTTTCAGCAGACTTCAAACGTAAAGTTATTGAAACCAGATGGAAAAAAATAAGTTATCCTTTAAGGAAGTAGCAGAACATTTTAATTTAGATAATCCTAGCCTAATCGCAGCATGGTAAAAAAGATACTTAGATGAAGGAATCTCAGGATTACAACCTAACCCTAAAAGTAGACCATCTATGAAACCGAAAGAACTAATACCACCCTCAAAAGATTAAAGTATTAAATCAGACAAAGAACGGATAAAAGAACTAGAAGCTGAAATCGCTCGGCTGAAATATGAAATGTCTTTTTACGATGACTTTATGAAAGAAATACGTGAAATTGCTAAACCCAATAGATCTGTAAAAAGAAAGCACAAACAAGTGCCATCGAAAGATTAAGAAAAATATATCCCCTTCAGTTTATGCTCGAGTACTTTGGCATTAGTCGTAGTACATATTATGCACGCTTAGCTAGCATAAAAAAGGGAGACAAATATGCAGAGGAACGAGAAGCTATTCGCACACTTGTGGCGATGAATAAAGGACGTTATGGGTATCGCCGAATTACAATAGCATTGCATAAATTAGGCATTCATATAAACCATAAAGTCGTAATGCGTATTATGAAGGAAGAAAACTTAATATGTAAAGTTCGCCTAAAGAAATACCGCTCATATAGAGGTAGTGAAGGAAAAATCGCTCCCAATATGATTAAGCGAAACTTTACTGCAATAAAGCCTGATCAAAAATGGACCACAGATATTACTGAATTCCACTTGTTTGGGCGTAAAGTTTATTTATCACCAATCTTAGATATGTATAATGGTGAAATTGTATCTTATGAAATATCAGAGCGACCTGCATTAACACAGGTGTTATCTATGCCGGATAAAGCCTTTAAGAATAGACCCAATAGCAAAGGCTGCATCTTACATTCAGATCAAGGATGGCAGTACCAGCATAGTACTTATCAAGAAACATTAAAAAATCACGCTATTATTCAAAGTATATCCCGTAAAGAAAATTGTTTGGATAATAGCGTGATGGAAAACTTCTTTGGCTTGTTGAAGTCAGAGTTGTTATATTTAGAAAAGTTTGCTTCCTATGAAGATTTTTATCAGCAAATTAAAGGATTATATTGATTATTACAATACAAAAACGCATTAAGCTCAAATTAAAAGGAATGAGTCCGGTAGAATACCGAACTCATTCCCAAAAAAATAACAATTATATCTG